>RCNI01001672.1_pt1 | contig 11580 bp, 14 predicted proteins | sample 2041151 | NCBI WGS metagenome assembly RCNI01 (sample SAMN09708214, study PRJNA481090) | feces metagenome | isolation source: feces | place: Antarctica: Albino Rookery
ACCAGCAAACACCTCAACTCTATCTATTTATATTATACTAAAATTTTAAGGCTTTGTCAACATTTTTTACATACATCTTTATCTATAAAAAGAGGCTTGATGATTACAAACCTCGTCTGATTAATTAATAACCTTAGTAGTATATACCAATAGGCTTTCACCTTACTTTAATATATAAGTGTTTTATTCTTCCACGTAGAAGATGAGTCTGAACATAAAGGAGCTACCTCTATGCTTCTCACCCGCGAGCCTACGGCAGGAATGATACCTACAACGTTCACCAAGCATTCAGAAAATTAATAAATCATTACTTGCTATTAATCATTGATTTTTTTCTCTACTTTGTCGTATGGCTACTTGCACCAAACTCTTCTCTTATACATATCTTACGATACTTCAAGACAAAATCAGCTTATTGGCATTTCTAATTAGTTTAATAGGTGCCACCCTATTTCTTTATTAGATTATTCTCCACAGGAGCGTCTATCGCGCTGACGAAAAGGTTTGTGAATTAAACATAGTATATATAAAGCACTAGATATCTAACCAACGAACTGTGTTCTACTGAAATAAATATTACTATTTACTTTCCTATGATAATATAAGCTATCGTTCATACTACCCTATTTGGTTTTTATAAGATACTTTATCCAAGCAACGGCACAACCGCTCTTCACTTGGGTATTGATTTATACTACTAAGGCTATTAACTTTTAATTTCGGTAGGAGTTGATGGAATCGAACCAACTTACTCAAGTTATGATACATTACCAATATGTTAAACTCCTATAAGGAGTTGGAAATCGGAGGATGGATTTCCAACTATTTACAATAAAAAGCTATTGAAGACTCCCACATCTTCTCAACAAAGTCTAGTATTTGTCCCGTTTTCGGCTAAAGAATATGGAATTTCGTTCCCATATTGCAGACGGACTCCCAAGTCGTTAGTTTGGAAAATGACTCACAACTCCTCTTCTTTTTATCGACACGAAAATGAATCGCATTAATTTTTTTGGGCTTAATGAAACCTGCTTTTCAATACGAAAAGCTAACCTAGTTTAATCTTTTAAGGAGGATTAACACGGGCAACGGGAATTGCCCAAACCGACCAATATACTATTGGCTGTCAAACTCAATAGCAATACATTTTTTCGCCACAGCTGTAATTCACTGCATTGCGTGGTCACGACACACAACTCCGCTGTTTTTCATTACTACTATATATAGGAACAGTAACCGATATAGTAGAGTATTTTGTGAGGATTGATTTATGGAGGAGCCGGGGCTTTTATCCTCGTCATATCTCAATTCGAGCCTCAGTGAAATACGTAAAAGTTCTTCTCTACACTATATTAATCTCGACAATATAGTTAACCCGCTTCTTTATCTTACCTTACCTTACAATATAATCGGATAGAAGTAACGTCTTATATTGTGTGTTTCTTTGCTATCTCCATTCAAAGACAGTAGATTTGTTAGGAGTTCAGTTCTACTTCTGCCAGGAAGCCACGATTCCAAGCTCTATGTACGACACATAAAGATCACTTCACAACCTTTAGTTTTCATCAAAGCTTACCGTGTGAAGCTTCTATAATATCAATGCAATGGACGTTTTACAGGACTACTCCAAACCAAGTTGTATTACTTGTAAACTTTGATATACATCATTTTATCGTAAACAATTAAACGATGCCGTTTTGTCGTTTCAAATAATAGCTTACGGCATACCCACTATCTCATGGGAAACTATTATTCTAAGAACATTTTGTCGCTAATGCCCCAAACGTTGCTTCTCCTTGTTCCTTTTGTTTTCAGGTTGTTTCTCCGAAGAAGATTTCCATTCCCGCTCCCGTTTGTATAACGTCAACGCTAGACCAATAACGTGCCGAATAAATATAAGAGTATGGCAGGCTCCTATATGCTCTCGCTTTTACTTTAGTTGCCCCATCGAGCGGGCTCCGAGGTACGAAAGAAGTTTTAGCTTAGCTTCAAATCCTCTCCATTCTTTTTTCTTGGGTGATAAGATAACCCATAAAGCTAACCTTTTCCACAGGTTGCTTTCTTGAGAGTAGTGGAATACCCTCAGAAAGGAAAGGTGTTTCAATAACGTCTTTACTTTCTGAGAGCAACGAAAGATAATTCATCATCATCTCTCATAACTATCTCAACTAATACATATATATTATACTATATATTTTTCATTTTGTCAAGAAGAAATTTTATATTTTTAAATTTTTTCTTAACTGAGGCAAGATTAAGAAATTTTATTTTTTCTTTCTTTATCTTACATATATATTATACTAAAGTTTTTTAACTTTGTCAAGAAGTTTTTAACCTTATTTAATATATTTCTTAATGGCAGGCATGGAGAGAATCGAACTCCCATCAATAGTTTTGGAGACTACTACATTTCCATTATGCTACACACCCATTTAATAGGAGATGTTATCTTTTATCTCCTATCTCTATCTTACAATTATATTATACTAAAGTTTTTCCTCTTTGTCAACCTTATTTTTCTTTTTCTTAGATTTCTTTTTACTAGGTTCTGGTAAAATTTCACCTTCAGAAAGCGGCTCAATATCTAAGTCTTTAGCTTCAAGTTCATCAACAGGAATTGTTTCATTTGATGTAATCATTAGCATCTCACAATCTTCATTGTTAACGATAACATAAGGCCCGCCAACATAAAGACTGATTTTTGCCGCGGCTTCAACTGCCTTGATTAAACGAACGTAAACATCTTCGCCTTCACTATCTTGTAAAGACGCGATAGCCATATCAGCACCAGAACCAATTGCAACATAATCCTCTTCTTCTTCTACTGTTCCATCTGGATAAATAGAGAACAAATGGTCGTTAATTCCTAATAAGAAACTTGATGCTAATGGTAAGTCTGCGGGTTTATTGCAAATCTTACCATAATCCGCGATAACTCCAGTAATTTGAGGCACAGTGTTTACAATAATTGTGCCAATATTAATATCATTCTTTAAAACGTTTAATTCAGGAACTAATTGTCCACTACAGTATCTAACTACGTTTAAGTCAGATAACATTCCAACGCATCCCATAATACATTTAGGAGTATCTTCTACTACCCACACCTTTTGAGTATGCTCATTTCTTAAATATCTTTTGCTGTCGCCATACGTAATCATTGTATCGGCTGCCATATAAATTTTTCCTTGTTCTTTAATTCCTACTACTACACTCATCTTGTTTACCTCTTTCTAAATACTGTTCATTGTCCATGTCATTACTAAAAATAACACAGTTAAAAGAAAAATCATTATAATATTACTTATACAATCGACTTTCCTTTCCCATTTGGTTGGATTTTTACTTGTTTTTAAAAGCAAACCAACAATGCTAGGAACAGATACAATTAAAACAAGAAAAGTTAAAAATATTTGCATTTTTAATTCCACTAATGTTTCTTTTCCTTTCCCTATAATAATAACAATGGCGCTGACGACAGGACTTGAACCTGCATATGGTTTCACCCATAGACGCCTTAGCAGGGCGCTCTGATACCTTTACAGCACGTCAGCAAATAGTAAGGTTTTTATTTATTTATTTATTTATCTTTCTCAACCTTACATATTATATTATACTAAATTTTTTACTTTTTGTCAAGAAAATTTTTAATTTTTTATAATTTTATCTTCAAAACCATCGAAACCTTCCCACAGAAAAATATTAAAAGCATTTTTTCTTATAACTCTTTCTACTGCAGTTAAGATACGAAGCGCATCTCTATTACTTACCGCTTCAGAAGGACAATCACTTTGCACTATATTTTCTAAAACTTCTATTGTTAAATTATAATTAATATTAAGACGATTAATTTCATTTTGACATTGTTTTAATAAATCTTCATCTACTGGCAAATCAACTGTAGCCTCATATTTCCTTCTAATCGTTAACATATTTTTCTCCTTCAAGTATCTCTTTAATTGTAATCAGCTTATGTTCTAAAAATTCAGTTAAGTGATATTGAAAAAAATCTTCTGGACGTTCAAAATCTTCTATATCAAAAAGAGTTTGAATACTTGTAACTCCTTTTTCATCAACAATAAGCATATAAGGAATATGACTACAATACGTTTTTTTATAACAATCATTGTGTTTATGAAAATTATACTCTTCTAATATTTTTGATGTTATGTTTGTTTTAATCTTTATCATTCTTTATTTTCCTCTATTAAGATGTCATTTAAATCAGTTACATTTAATAATAAAGGTTGAACTCTACCCTTAGTATTAACTTTATAAAAGTTTACATAGAAAGGACCTTTACGAATTACTTCTAATTTAAAAATGTATTCATCAATTTCTTTTTTGTAAATAGTTGCTTTATCGTCACAATATATTAATTTCCAATCATTCATAATATTCTTCTCCTGTCTGCTAGGTGTTTAAAAAGGAAAAACCATAAGAACCATCGCGTTCTTCCCATACGGCTAATCGCTCAGCAGTCACTGTATAAGACCCATCATCAAAACTTACTTCACGTTCATTATTTACATCTGCATCAAAATAAGAAATGCTTCCATCTTCTTGATAAACAGTAGCGCATTCGTCACCACTCCAAACTTCGATATCAATTAAGTCAATCGGAGAATCACTGGGCAAAAGGAAGATATGCGGTCTCTTTTTATAATCAAAAAGAGTAATAGCATGACGTTCATATTGAGTATGAACAGTCTTATGCGCGCACTCTCTTATTAAATTTTCATCTACATCTGGTAGTTCGTTTGCTGTAGCTTGAACGGCATCTTCAACCGCGCGGCTCATAGCTTCTCTAAACTTCAGTAAAGCCATTAGGGGCATCCTCCTTCTCCATAAAATAAATTAATTTTTCGGTATCATAATAGTTAAATAAGTTTTTTTGCTCATCATAACCAAAGAGCTTGCTTACTCCAATATAAACGGTAAAATAGTTGTTATCTCTTTCATAAACATATGGAGTATTCTTTAAAGAACTCAATACTTGAAGACAATCATCAATTAGTTTATCATAATCTTTTTGGTCATATCTATAATAAGCATAACGTGTTTCAAAATCGACATCACGATTATCTAATCGAATACGATTTTGTCCTTCTAATATTTTTTTAGTAAAAAGATATAAGTCTCTTTCTATTCTTTTTTCACAATAGCGTTCATATCGACGTTGATGCTTTATTGCTTTACGGAGCTTTTTATACTCTATACGTCGTAATTTTGCGATGCTTTTATTAGTTAAACCAGAAACGTCTTGTAATTTTTCTAAATTAAAAGTTTCCATTAGTAATCCTCGCTTTCATCTTCATCCATACTATTATCACGAATATGCTCAAACCAAGCGATATGGTCATCTAAGAAAGATACATATTGAATAACGAGTTCTTCATACTCCTCATCACTTAATTGATATTCATTTTGCAAATCTTCTTTGCGCTCTCCAACGAGTTCACTATAACTAATATTTTTATTATATATCTTTAAAACTAATTCACTATATCTCTTATTCATATTATATGATACTTTCCTTTCTATTTCTACTTTACAATTATATTATACTATATCTTTTTCATTTTGTCAACGCTTTCTTCTCTATAATAAAAAAAAGATAGGTCTAACCTATCTATGCATACATTCTTCTGGCACACCTAAAAGGATTTGAACCCTTAGTCTTTTGATTCGTAGTCAAATGATTTATCCAATTAATCTATAGGTGTATTTGGAGAGCAGTGTGAGAGTCGAACTCACGAACCTTTCGGGAGGAGGTTGCGGCTCCTTTGCTTTAACCACTTGCTTAACTGCCCATACTGGTGGATTCGGCTGGCTTCGAACCAGCGACCGCTCGGTTATGGGCCGAGAGCTCTAACCAACTGAGCTACGCATCCAGATGTATCTTTAATCCCAAAGATACAATATATTTTCACCTAAGAACTTAAAGAAAGCGGCAATTGCTTCTTCTTCTGCTCTAGGGTCTTCATTATCAAAATGTAAACTTTTATGCTTGTAGTCCTCGTATAACTCTAAAGCTTTTTGAATAATATTTATTCTCTTATGCTCTTCGTTATGACCAAACTCACTAGCTAAACTTAATTTACTATCATAAAACTCTTTCATCTCTAATAAGTTTGTATAAGTAAAATCTAAAATCCAACTATAGTCCCAAGGCTTGCAAGTTTTTGCAATATATTTATAATCCTTTTTATATTTACGATGCATTCTTCGATACTTCTTTAAATATTGCTTTTCAGTCATTGTTGTTCTCCTTCTTTTGGTAGCTCAAGTAGGATTCGAACCTACATTTATCGGGTATGAACCGATTGTTCTAACCATTAAACTAAAGAGCCATGGCGTGTCCTAGAGGAGTCGAACCTCTCGCCTACGGATTAGAAGTCCGTTGTTCTATCCAAATGAACTAAGGACACAGGTGGGTTCTTAAAGGGCAAGCCTTATTCTAGTCAAAGAACCCTAGAAATACTGGTTGTTCCGTTCAATGTCGGTTACATTCCGCAGGTTTAAAGTGGCAACCAACCAAGCGCACTACTATTATTCATAGACGTATTCAATATCAAAAAAGAATTCGCCTATGGAATAGTCTTTATTATCATCATAGATATTTATAATAGTCTGAATTTGATCGGCTAAACCATTCTTATGGTCTAACTCTTTTTGAGCCTCAAACTTATATCCTTCTAAATATTCTATCTCTTCAACATTCTTATTATAAACTTCAATAGATGGAGTATTTTTCATTATTTCAATTGCTCTTTTAATTTTGTCTTCACTGTCTTCTATATTAGTTTTAATGGTTTTTGCTTGAGCACTATAAATATCTTTAATCTCAATTAAAAAATCTCTATCAACTTTAGTTGGCGTATCGAAGAGAAAGTTTTTTTCCTCATCTAATTCTCTCGCTTCGCTGGTGCTTAACGAAAACATTGTTATTTTTATTTCAGGGTTTTTCTTACTTACAAAATCAATTTCAAAATATGCACTCATAATATAATATAATACCTTTCCTTTCTTTACGTAATTTGCCACCAATAGTCATAAGTCCTCTTGTATGAACTACCTTTTAAACTATATTCGTCTTTTTTTAAGTTGTGTCTTGCTTTACGTTTTGCTATTCGTTTCCAATATCTTTTTTGACAACTATAGCGCTTGTAAATGCCTGCCCTATCATCAAAATAAGCGCCTGCACCATAATGTGAATGAGTTCTATGATATAACTTTTTTAATCTCTTTTGAGTTTCTCTATTGCGATAATACATAAAACATCACCCTTCTCTTTTTTATTGGTGCCGAAGGTGGGACTCGAACCCACACGCCATAGGCATCAGTTTCTAAGACTGAGATGTCTACCAATTCCATCACTCCGGCATTTTAGAATGGATTTGATAGAAACGGCTTGAACCGTTTCCATTATCTATTCTATTAGCGCACTTCACTCATATTGACATTGCAATATACGAAGATAAACGCTATTCTTTTCATTGCTTTATAGAATTTATACATATTAATTATCACCTCTTTAATAAAATTGGTTTTAACGACTTTGTCTTGTCGAAAGGTGACGATATAATATGATGTGACTTAATAGCCGTACTCTACTAGCTTCTTTAAATTTTTCATAGAGTATAAACCTTCTACTAAAGCGTATTCTTCAGCATCAACTAATGCTTGTAAAGGTTTAAAACATTTAACTTTAATTTCAGTAGAACAAGTAGTTTCATAATGATTATTATCTTGCATCTGTGGTTTAAATGGCCATAATCTAAAACTATCTTCTGCAACGTATACATAAGTATATACATTATTAATGCTATTTAAGAAGTCTAAAATATCGTTTGTTTCCATTTTTCACATCTCTTTTCTTCTTTTTTTTATCTTATCTTTATATTTATATTATACATTAATATTAACACTTTGTCAATATATATTTTTATTTTTATTTTTGGTGCATCTTGTAGGATTTGAACCTACGACCTATACATTAAGAGTGTACAGCTCTACCGCTGAGCTAAAGATGCATTGGTGTGTCCGGAGAGATTTGAACTCTCGGCCTCCCGATTAAAAGTCGGAAGCTCTACCGCTGAGCTACGGACACAAGAGGGATAATATTGATATGAAACTATCCTCTACTAAGCAAAAAGGTGTGCTATGATATGGCGCTCAGTCAGGGATTCGAACCCCGGGAAGCTTTCACTTCTATAGTTTTCAAGACTACCGCCATCGACCACTCGGCCAACTGAGCATTCTGGTGTAGAGGGTAGGATTCGAACCTACGAACCAATAAGGAACAGTTTTACAGACTGCCAGCTTTGAGCCGCTTGCATACCCCTACATTTGGTGGATAGTTCATGAGTCGAACGTGAATCCAAAGATTTTCAGCCTTCTGCATAGACCAGCTTTGCTAACTATCCTTTTATATTTTATGGAGCAATAGACGGGAATTGAACTCGCATCCTCTGCTTGGAAGGCAGATATTCTACCATTGAACTACTACTGCACTTGGTACCCCGAATCGGACTCGAACCGATACGCTTTTGGCATCGAGGCTTAAACTCGACGTGTCTACCTATTCCACCATCAGGGCATTTGGAGGGCTAAACGGGAATTGAACCCATACCATCTCCATGGCAAGGAGATATACTAACCATTATACTACTAACCCATATCTAACTTTTATATTTATATTATACTATATTTTTTTCATTTTGTCAATAAGTAAATAAAAAATGTGCCCAATATTTTATATTGGACACAAAATTACCTATCTGTTTTCATTTTCTCTGTCAATATACCAAAGATTTTTCTAGCTGAATTATATTGATAAGAAGCAAGACTAAAATCGTCACAGAAACTGCCACAAGAACGAAACTCAATATTGTGCAGAATCTTCTTTGCTTGGACTAAGACTGCTTTTTTAAATGCCAAAACTTCATTTGCCATTTTTGCTTTATCCTTAATTGGACAAACAACAGCGATTGCATCTCCACGCATAAGAACATCTTTTGAGCCATCATAAAGATTGATTTTGTATCCCATTTTTTTAAATTTATCTAAGAGCTTTAATAAACGCTTTTGTGCAACAAAACGTTTTACATCAGACATCTTTCGAGAGTTTTTAAGGTCAAAACAAACCATATAAAAATTATAACCTTTTACATCAAATAAAGAATAGTGTTTACATCCTGATATTAATGTATTAACTTGTATCTTTTTCATAGTTTGTCATCTCCTTTTCTTTCTTTTGGTGGGAAGTAAGGGAATTGAACCCTTATAATTGGTGCCACAAACCAACGCCTTAACCGTTGGGCTAACTTCCCCATATGATTACAGTGTTGTGTGCCATTCCAATATTGAAATTACATCCAGTGTGACTGTCGCTCTGGATTTATTCTTTGGTACGGGTGGAGGGATTCGAACCCACGATTTCTTGGTCCCAAACCAAGCGACTTAACCAAACTAGCCTACACCCATATTTGGTACAGAATGTAGGACTTGAACCTACGACATCCTGCTTGTAAGGCAAGCGCTCTCCCAACTGAGCTAATCCTGTAAAGTACTATCGTTCATGCCCTACGATAGTTAGAAGGGGCTTGTTTAGTATTCCCAATGTAGCTTACGAACGTTTTTACTTGTTATCATCTCAAGTGTCTTTATTTCTACGATATTAGTTGTTATAGATTATTTCAGCTATACAGTGCTTTACCATTTTACTTTAAAGACCTGTGAGCATTTGAGGCTGTTTCTCACCATAATTAATTATTTTGGTAGGAGAAGAGGGACTTGAACCCCCAATCTTCGCCTTATCAAGACGCTGCGCTAACCAGTTGCGCCATTCTCCTATGGCAAGGGTGGTAGGATTTTAACCCACATCGTACGATTTTGAAGATCGCCGTCATACCATTAGACCACACCCTTATTTATTGCTAATATTATTCTTCTTCTCTTTCTTAACCTTACATATATATTATACTAAATAATACTGGCTTTGTCAAGATATTTTTTATTATTTTTATGGAGATAAGGAGTTTAAACTCCCAATCTCCTGTTTGCAAAAATAGAATATTGTTTTTAACCTTACTGGTTAAGAGCGTCTTCTATAACAGCAATTAACTCACCTTTTGATAAAGATTTTGGTCCAACACTAAACTCAATACTAGGGAAGGTTAATGTATTAATAATTCCTACTAATGTTTCATTGTCGTATTTTGTTTTGTTTTTAATAAAATAGTTACTTTGTGTAGAATAGTCTAATGAAAAGCTGGCTTTTCCTGCATTACCACCTACTCTTTGTATACGGAAATCTGCTTGATTCCTATCAACAAAATCAAATAAATCAGTTGTGGTTTTTAATCTTTTCTTCTTACGTAAAACATCTTTTTTTCTTCACACCTGAAAAACGCACGGAACGTCATAATCTTTATTGTTTAAGGTAAATGAGTTCTTTGGTAATATATATTCATCCTCTAAAGAAAAATGTAAATCTAATTTATTTTGTATCGAGTCCTTCTTAAAAGACAGAGGTAAAATAAAAGCAATTACGTTACAAAAACTTGCAGAAGTATTAAAAAATTTTATTGCTAAATTGTTTTGAATACCAAAAGGAGGATTTCCAATAACTAAGATGTTTTTGTATTTATCAAATTGTTTTTTATCTACTGCAAATCAGTCCATCTGCATTATATCGGAATTTTCTGGTTCTATATCATATGCGAAATAATGTGGTAAGAATGATAAAAAATTACCATTACCTGCGCTTGGTTCAATTATACAATCAAACTCATTCAAATTTAGAGTTCTAATGCATTTTTTTATAACTTCAGGCTTGGTGTAAAATTTATCAAATTGATTTTTTTGTCCAAGAGATTTAGTTATTCCTGCCATCAATTACTTCCTCCATCTCTTCATAATTTTTAACAAAATAATTATAAAAATCATTATTGTTAATAGCACACTGAATACGTTTTTGAGTTTTATGGTCTCTTTTAAAACGAGGTCTAATAAGATTAGATGTAGCTAACTTCCATTCTTTTTTTAAAGAAGTGATTGCTTGTTTCCATTTGATGTCATCTGAATAATCATTTGTAATATTATCTAATAGATTTTGAAAACGTTCATTAAAAGACAAGTTAAATAATTGATGAAATTCTTGTCCATTAATTTTTAATAAATGAGTTTCTACGATATTCTCTTTTGTATCTTTCCAAAAACCAACAATCATATAAAAATCTTCTGTAATTTGAGAATTTCTAAAGTAATCTGCTAATTCTATATCACTGCCTAGTTTTTCACATTTAATAGAAACAGGTAAATTATTTAGTTTTCCATCAAAACGATTTGTATAGTTTTTTGCTAATATTACTTTATATTTTTCTTTGCATAACTGCTCAAATTTAAAGCCATGTTGTTGTCTTTCTGCCATATCATTTTTCTTCTTTCTAAAAAAGATTTTATTAATTTTTGCTAGAATATCCATAATAAATTTCCATTTTAGCACATATCTTTTAAATGTTATAAGTATTTATATACTATTTTATTCTTTTATTATTTTATTATTTTGGTGGA
>RCNI01001674.1_pt1 | contig 11567 bp, 7 predicted proteins | sample 2041151 | NCBI WGS metagenome assembly RCNI01 (sample SAMN09708214, study PRJNA481090) | feces metagenome | isolation source: feces | place: Antarctica: Albino Rookery
TTTTTTATATAATAACTATGATAGAAAAAGTTAGTTCTAATTTTTTTTATAATTTAAACAATAAAAGATTAAAAGAAAGAGAGTTATAAATTATGCCTAAAAATAACAACTTTAATTCAAACATTAGTTTAACTAAATATCAAGCCGCTTTAACTGCTTTTCAACACAACGGTATTGTGGTTCAAAAAAACATTAACGAACAATGAGTTATAGAACAACTAATTGATTTGTTAAGAATTAAAAATATTCTTGGAACACCTTACATTGCTGTTGATTACGCTAACGCAACACCAGTGTGAGAAGAAGATACTGACTATTCAAGATTTCAAAAGTTCTTACTAGATAACAGAGTTATTGGTTTAAGAAACATTAATGAAATTGAAAAGATTACAAAAGTTTTAAAAGTTAATTTAAAAACAAATCAAGAAACTTATTCAATTAAAGAAGACCAAGTTAATTCTGTCTTCTTTTCAAATGGTGTTTTAAAACCAACTGGTTTTGAACCTTACACTGAAAGTCAATTTACATTATTTACTTTAAACTTCCCTTATTCAAATGAAGTTAATCAACAAAAGTTTGATAGATTAGATAAAGTTATTTCTAACATTTTCCCCGATCCAGAAGTTAAAAAGTTTGCTCTTGCTTGCTACTACACTTGTTTAATTCCAAAATGTTTTGAATTAGCACTTTTCAATTACGGACAAGGTTCTAATGGTAAAACTTGATTAATGGACTTACTGGCTAACATTATCGGTGCTCAATATGTTGGAAACTTTAAATCAGGTTCTGCTGGTGATAAGTTCGCACTACAAGACGCTGAAAACAAATTAATGTTGCTTCAACAAGAAGGTTCAAGAGATATTCTAGATCCTGCTTTAATTAAAGAAGCAACAACAAATGGTTTAATTGGAATTGAAAAGAAAGGTGAAAAATCTAAAAAAGTTGTTAATTACTCAACTTTAATTACTAACACCAATGTTCCACCTGCTTACAACGACTCTTCAAAAGGTATTTTTAGAAGATTAGTTGTTATTCCTTACGACGCTGATAACATTAGAACAGCCGAAGGTTCTTTTAATGATTATGAAAGTCAAAATGTTTTAACTGATACAGAATATCACTTATGTTTCATTAAATTAATGTATGACGCTTTTGTTGAACTATATGACGAAAAGAGTGAAGACAAAATTAAAAGACCAGAACAAATCATTAGATTAACACAAGATTTAGCCGAAAAAAATATTGCTACTCTTGACTGATTAAGAAGTGATTTACCATTTAACAAAATGTTTAAAGAACAAAATAAAGAAACTATCTTTGTTCCAAATACTGAATTATATGATATGTTTAGTGAATGATTTAGACAATATAGAAATACTGGAAAAATTATTTCTAAACAAAGATTTTTAACAGAAGAACTTTATAATGCTTTAACAATTCACTATAAAAAAACATTTTCATTTAAAAGAACTAAAAAGAACTATATGAAAGAAACTAAAAACTGAAACGGCCAAGTTGTTTCTTCAAAAAGAACAAATGGTGAAGGTTATGAAATTACTTTAATTGGTGATTTACCAAAAGCAAACATTACAGATAGTGATAATGATTCAGCACCAGACACTAAACCTGCTAATGACTATATCATTGAGTGAGACGACGACGACAAATAAGATAAAAAAATAATTTTTATAATTTATATAGAATAAATAGAAAGGTGATTTTATGTTAGATTATTCAAACAATAAAAACAACAATAAGAGTTCTACTAATCAAACCACACCTGAAAAAGATAAGTATATATCAATTATTCAAAATTATGAGATTGAATTAGAATTGTGAGACTTAACTGATTTAATTTAAAGAAAGGTATTTAAAATGAAAATAGAAATTAAAAATAATCAATGACTAAATGAAATAACTGAAAAATGTTTTTATCAGTTTTTTAGAAGTGTTAATAGATTTTATCACGAAGATAGCCAAAGATATTGTAATTACGAACAATTTTCTCACATTACTTGAACTGATTTAGATAAAAATGTGTTAAACATTGATTCTTTAACTGAATGTCGTTATTTTTCAACAAAAAAAGAATGTTTAGATTACATTAAACAAATTATTGAAGAAGATATAAATTACTTCATTTTTGAAGAAAGAGAATAGTGAGGTAAAAAATATGAAGAAAAATAAGAACTGCTTGAAAAACGCAAACGAGATCTTCAACAAGACAAACAAAAACTGTTTGAACTTATAGAAGAAGGACGAAGAGAAGAAGGACTTAATTAATTATGGAAACACAACAACAATTAACTATTGATATACAACAAGAGTTTGAAACAATTAACCAACAATTATCAAATCTTTTTAGTGTTCTTTCAAACTCAAATAGTTTTTTATTTTTAGAAGAAGAATTAGATATGGTTGCTGATTTAATTAATTATCGTAATTCATTAAAAAACATTGTTGATAGAGCAATAATTTTAGCAGACAAATAATTACAGAAAGGATCGTGTGATAATTATGTCTAAACCAGAATTAACACAAGAACAAAAACAATTACTAATCAAATTACATAATCAAATTACTGATTGATTAGAAGATACTGACGAAGACGAACAAGAATTAGAGCCAGAATACTTGGACGGACAAGACAGCGCTTATAACTCTGTGCTTTATCTGTTAAGAGAAATTGCTGGTGAAACTGATATTGATACCACTTCACCTTCTAAAATTAAATGATTAAATAAGTAAAAAATATTTTTAAAAATTAAAAGCGGTTTCATAAATTACCGCTTTTTTTATTTTTTTCGCCAATACTGTTAGTATGAAAAAGAATAAATTAACTAACAGAATTAAAAAAGCATTTTTAGCGACTGGGCTAGGTTCAACAGTAATTCTAGCACCAACCGCTATTTTGGCTAATCAACAACATAATTTGGCTGTTGTTAAAAAGCAAGCAGAAAGTTTAGAACAAAGTTCTACATATAATTTGCTTGGTAATGAATATACTAACAAGCAAAATGTTATTGCTGATATATATAACTGAAATGATAAAGATATAAATACAAATACTAATTTTAATTTAAAGTATATGTTTTTCGCGCAAGAAGAAAAAAAATATTTTAAAGTTTGAGTTTGAGATAAAGTTTGAAGTAAATATCAACCAGATAGTTGAACTGGTGTTGCTATTGATAGAAGAAAAATTGGAAATACTAATAAACTTGTGAATTACCAATTTGACTTTTCAAATGCGTTAGCACCAAAAGTTAATTATTGTTTAGACGGTGATTTTTATTCTAATTTTACTGTTGAATCACATATAGACAATAAGTTTAAAAGCCCAAATAATCAATGAATTAGCAATTCAATTTTTAATTTAAACAATTTACCATTAAATACCAGAAGTCAAAGTAAAGACATTAGTTTTTATAACTATACAGCACCAACGCAACCTTATGATAAAAATAAATTATTTTGAATAAATACAACAACTTGAACTAATTTTCATAATGGTGTTTTCAATAAAGAATATGGAAGATACACGAGAGAATATTTAGTTCTACAAGATTTTAGTTCTACTGGTGATAGAACTGCTAATGCTATAAAAATTAGTTCCCCATTCTTTTTAAACTTTATCACTACTAAACCTGTTGTTTATTCTAACAACGGTAAAACTTGAAACGGTGATACTATAACAAGTGGAATTATTCCAAACAGTGAATGTTTTACTTTTAGTGATAATTTCTATTTACTTAACACTTTAAACCAAGCCAACGCTATTTATAACTCTGCTAACAAATTATTTACAGAGTTCAGTAATGATAGTTCTAGTATAGTAAAAGAAGGGTGAGACCCTACTTTTGCTCTTGCTAATTTAGATTTAATTTTAAAAACCATTAACAAAAACGGTTATACAGATATAAACCAACTAAACCAACTTTGAAGTGATATTTATATCAATAAAGGTTCTAAATCAGCACCTATTTTAGACGCTGATAAAGAAACTATATCTACTTTGGTTGATAGATTTAGCCCGCGTTTTAGAACGCTTACAGGTTATGATTTAAAACACGATACTGCTAATGTTCTATATCAACCACTGCTTTCAATGTTTAAAGATAATGCCGTTTATGCTACTTTTAAAGTAAATGGTAAATTAATTGAAGATACTGATTCTTTAACTAATCAAAGAAGTCCAAGAAAAGTTTTAATTTGAGACAATCAAAAAGATTGTTTTAACAAGTTTTGAATTAATCAATTATGTAAAGAAATTAATGATACCAATATTGTTAAAATAGAACTTCAAGATATATCAATAGAAAATACAAGTGTTAAAAATAATGATAAATTAACTAACAAACCTATTTTCTATGATAAAAATTATTTTGCTAATTTAAAAGATATTGCGACTAACTGTGATTTAAAAACAAAAGGAAGTTTCAATATACAATATAGAATTAACGCGATCAATTTTACTGGTATCAATACCGCAAAATGAGTGCGTAAAGAAGATTTTACAACCTTACCTATTGAAACTAAAACAACTTGTTCTCAATTAATTTACAATCAAAATGATTTTTCTGGTGATATAAAACACTATGTTAATGATTTAAAGAGCGACAAGATTAATGCTAAAAAAATATTGTTAGACGCTTTAAATGATACAATTTTTCCCACAACAGAAAAAAATTATAAAGATACACCAGAACATTTTAGAATGTTCTCTAATGTAATTAGTTCTATTGGTGTTGGTGATTTATCACGACCAATGACTACATTAGACGGTTTAAGCGTTCAACCTTTGCCGCAAACAATTTTAGATAAAGATACTTCAAAAAACTTTTTTACTGATAAAAGTTGAACTGACGCTTTTGCTGCTTTTGGAATAAGATTGTATAAAGATCAGTTCCCAGTTTATTCGGCTTTAAAAACTGGTGATTTATATATCATTGCTACTATTGATAATTGAGTGTTTCCTTCAAGCAATGGTTATCTAAACGGTGATTACGATAATCACTGAAAAGATTTATTTTTCAGCAGAAAGTTTTTACTAAATGATAACGGCGAACCTCAATTAACTCAATTTGTTAGAGAATTAGAACCTAAAAATAGATACTACGGCGATAAGTTTGATAAAAATGGTTATTTTTTAATTAAAGTTCAACCATTTATCAATAAAACTAATTCTACTTTTAACGGTGATTTAAAGATTAGTGATAAGAATAAAGAGTTTGTATATAACTCATTATGTGCTATTGAAGATACAATGAAAACACCAGAAGTTTGAAATAATGATAAAGTGTTTGTTGATAATTCAACTTTCTTTCAAACTAATGACTGATATGAAAAAAATATTTCTATCAATATTGAAGTATTTAAGTCCGTCTTAATTAAAAATGTTGGAAAATATTTTCCAGATATAACTAAAAATGATATTGTTTTATGAATCAATAACTTTGTAAGCGAAAAAATGGCTTTGGCTTTACAAAAAGGTGAAGATTATGATCTACAAGAAGAGATTTTAAAAAATCTTTTTAATCTTAATTATGTTCCAGTGCGTTTTGAAGTTGAAGACAGTTATACTTCTGGTTTAAACTTTATTGAACCTATTGACTTAAAAAATAATGTTTTACTAAAAGAAGTTATGAAGAATAATCACTTAACTTTTGAAGAAGTATTTAAAAACAAACACGAAAAACTAGTAAGAATATACGATCCGTTTGATAATCATAACGGAATATATATTCCAAATAATGTTGTTTATGTCTTTGACGACTTTGCTAAAACACAATGAGAAAAAAATAATGCTATGGTTATTTTTGATAATTCACCTGAACTAAATGGTTTAAACAAAGTATATACAAAAGATAAAACTTATTTAGAAGTGCTTTTACCAATTGATACTCTTTTAGATTGAAATGATAAAGGTTATATTGACTTAACATTTAATGGAACTGACGATATTGTTAAAAAGATTTACCAAATTAGAGGTGTTTGAGATAACATTAATTTTCAAATGTATGGTAGAAACAAACCAGAACTTCAAGCATTAACTAAAAAACACTATGACGAAAGAAAACAATCTAAAACTGGTAATGTTCTGTTGGTAAGTTTAGCACCAGTGTTAGTTTTAGTGATTATTGCTGTAATTGGAATGACTATTTCTGTAATTAAGCGTTCTAAAATATAAAAAATTATTTTTAAGATTTTAATTTTATCTATCTTTTTTATTTTTACGCCAATACTGTTATTGAAAATTAACAAATTAATTAAAGTGAGGCAGTATGAAAAAAAATAAAAACAAATCAATTAAATCAATAATCGCATTATCAACTTGTGGGCTGTTAGCAGGTGCTACCGGTATTAGCGCGCTTACAGCGTTAAATCAAAAAACAACAACTATGGTTAAACAATATGATAACCGTAATGTTGTTTTAGCGCGTGAAACTGGTAATCAATCTACCATTATACCAACTACAAAAGACATTAGTGCTTCTATTTCTAATTCTGCTTCTTCTAACGCTTTTGATAATCAAATTAATGTAATCTATAATGCTAATCAACCTGTTTATGCGAGTGGTTCAACTGCTGGAAGTGAGAACACTGTAAATATACAAGGTAATTTAGTTGAAGGCGCGGGCGGAAGACCGAAATTACTTAATGATTTTAATTTTGGTTTTTTTAATTCCGTTTGAGCGCCAAACAATAAATATCGTGATAATTCTGGTGAATGATTACCTTCTGCTTATTCACCAAAAGCATTATTTGAAGGTTTTACACTTGCTTTTATCAACTATTTATATAACTCACACTCAAAACCAGAAGTTTGAAAACAAATACAAGAAGTTTTTGGAAGTTCTGTAATTAACGAACAATTATTTTCTCAACTTCAAATAATTAAAACAAAATTAACTTTAATGTCTAGCGACGCAACTAAAAGATTAAACTTTGACGAAAACTTACAGCCATTACCAGATTATACTTCTCAAACATTTAATTTTACTTGAGACTTAACTCAACCAGACAGAGACGGTAAAAAAATTGATCTACACCCTTTTGGTGTTGATTATAGAACACCTGAACCGTATGGTTTTAATTATGATATATCAATTGGAACTTTATATTCACCAATTACTTATGAAATCTATAAGTTTTTAAATGAAAAAGTTTTTAAACCTTCTAAAACTACTAACACAGATACTTTAATTACTAAATTAAGAACATTAAACAACCAAAATCACTTAAATATGCCGTCTGGCGATCCTTATGATTCAATACAAAGTTGTAATGAAAGATTTATACCTTTTATACTAAAACCTACAAACCGTTGAACTAATTCTCAAAAAATACAATACAACTATTTTGATTATATGAATAATCAATGAAACATTAATCAAGGACACGCAGATAAAGACCCAAGTTATAGTGATAATGAATATCAAAAAGTAAATGAATCTTTACAACAATCTGGAAATACGGCTATAACATTTAGACCACAAATTGATACAGAAACACATTTATCAGCCAACAATAAAGTTCAAAGATTAACTGTTGAAGCAACAGCGCCGCAAGGCAATAAAACTTTTAGAATACAAAGAAATGTGATTATAACTGGACCTGTTGCTGATATCGGTGAAAGAGCAACTGGTTTTCAATGATCTAGTAATCACAGCGGTTATACATATAGAGAAGGTGTGGCTGTAAATTGAAACCGAACAAAAGGACAAAATGACGTTCCTACTGAATTAAGATTTAGACAATCTAACTTTCTCAACCCGAATGATACTTTTTATGGTTCAGGAATTCAATCAACTCACTATATGACTGTTTCAACTCTTGGTATTTCACCATATAATGTAAATGATCCTTTATCAACTACAATTGTAAAATGTTGAGCGCCTTCAATTAGCCAACAATTACAATTAAATGTAAAAAACCATAACGAACAATTAAAAGACAATAACAGTATTGTATATAACTTTATTCAATCTCAACCTGATTTTGTTAAAAATATTTTTCAAGGTTTAATGTATTTTGCGCCAAATTACTTTAACAATTCTTCAACACATAACGGTTATTTATGAAGCCAAAACGAACAAAGTAATGGTAATGCGTGAGTTGCTGACGACATTAAATCTAACTATGCTGATATTGAACCAGACGGTTCTGGTAAAATGATTGGTTTAGTTGAACCATTTGGTTTTAACGATACATTTAGACAATTAATGTTTGTTAAAAATGTTTTATCTGCTGTTGATAAAACATTTAGAGATATAACAAAAACAACAACTATTGCTAGTGATAAAACAGTTGTTGTAAAGTTTAACAGTGTAATTACAAGCGTCATTAATCGTTTTTCAACTGATTTACTTAATGCTTTAAAAGAAAATAATGTATCACCAGAAAGTTTAACTTTTAATCTAAATAAGTTTAAACAAGACATTTTAGAATTAGCAACAACTTTAACTTCAAAAGTTAATGATACTAATTCAATTAATCAAAATTATGTTTATAAGTTTGAAAACAAAGAAAAAAATGAACCAAGTTTTAAACAATATCTAAACGCTACTAACAATAGTTTTAACTGATTTAAAACTATTGGCTTACTAAATACAGACGGTTTAGATTGATCTGGTTCTGGTAAAGCACCTATTTTAACTTTAACAGACGACAACTATAAACAATACGATCCTTCACATTCTTATATTGGTGAATGATTAAACGCTTTTGATATTGTTTTTGGTATTCTAGGTTCAAATGATATTTACGCTACTGTAAAACAAGAACCATTAGACGAACACAATCAAGTTATACCTGATTATCAATCAAAATCATTAGAAACACCTTTTGCTAACGCTAAACGAGTTAAACTGTGAGATCATAAATCTGGAACATTTAACTCTATTGCTAACTGTTTATCAGGTGGTGATAATGCTGCTTATACTTGAACTGGCGACGATACAGACGCTGGAAAAGTTTGAAGTAAAAAAGAAGATTTTTACAATGTAAGATATACTTTCAGTAATTATCAATGTGTAAATGATAGAGATACAATCTACTTAAATAAAGATAGTGCTAGCCCAACATTACCAAACAAAGAAAACAGCACTATTGACTTTAAGTTTCATAACTCTGTTAAATATGCTATTTTAAAAACTTTAACAAGCAACACAATGCTTATTCCAGACGATATTTTACCTATCGTTTCAAATACACCAACTACAAAAATAGTTTTATCTAACACTGATAAACCACAAGAATTAAACTCAATCACTTCTACTGGTATCACTGCTTTATCTAATTCATTATCTACCACTTATAAAAATGGTGTTGAAATTAAACCTACTGCTTATTTAAAAACTTATTCTTCAAAAGAAGAAACACCTTTTATATCTGCTGTTTCAGGAATTAGTGAAAACGAAATTAATCAATTAGTTCAATCTAATTTAATTGATAAAAAAGTTTTAATTCAAAAAATGAAAGATTTTGGTGTTAATTATGTTGAAGGTGAAGGTTTTGACTTTCAACCAAATGATATTGAAAATGTATTCTACTTTATTGGTAAAGTTTCAAACTTCTACTCAAACAGATTCATTACAGAGTTATTTTCTCAATTAAAGAGTGATAAAATACCTTTTCTAAAATATCTTGGAAATAATGTTATCACTGACTCTTCAACCGGTAAGACAAAACAAGGTAATGACGGTTATTTTGTTGTTAAAGCCCAAAAATATAATGGTGTATCAAATAAAATTAATTTTGCTGATAACAAAGAAAATGATAAGCACTATACTTTAACTAATCAATCTGCTGACGATATGGAACAATCATTATCATTCTATAAAGAAAAATTAATGAAATATACTCAATCTGCTGATAGATCAATTAGTTCTTCGCCAAAAGAATTAGATTATTGAAGTTCTAAAAAACAAGATTACGAAATAAAATCATTCTTCAATACTGAAAGTTGATACCAATGAGTTGTTAATTTAGATACAGAACGAATGTGATACGATATGTTAAAATCAAGCAAAGACGCTTCTAGTGAAATGTTAGTTGGTGCGCCAAGTTCATTAATTGACTTCTTCAAACCAAAAGAAAATGGTTTAAGTCAATTTGACGAAACTGTTAAGGTTGCTAAAAAACAATTTTTTGAAACTTTGCCTTTAAACGAAAGAGAAGGTGTTAGTAATGTAAGTAATTTTATTGGTATAAACAATCAATTAAAAAATTTTAACAACAAACCTTCTAGTGATATTGGAAACCAAATGTTAATTACATTTATCAAAACACCTGAAATTAGAAAACATATTTTTAGTCCAACTTGGGACGGTTTAAATTATGTTGCTAACTTTAATCAAGCCGCTAACAATCAATTAAACGATAAACAATTAAACGATATTTTTGGCTTTGATTTAAGCACATTATCATTACCAAAAGAAGAAGATAAAACAAATTATCAAATGGTTAAACAATACTTACCGTATATGTTTTTAATTAGTGTATATCAAGACAATCAAATTAGAAATAACTTATATACAAATGATAAATGAAACAATGTTAATTCAATTGACGATATACTTCATACTTTATACGAAATTAATGTTGAGTTCCCTAAAATTGCTGAATTACCACCAGATATAGCAATAGAACAATATGTAAATAAAGAAATTGATAAAGCAGTTTATAAACATTATGGTTATAACTACGACATTAACAAATACGCAGATATTATTGATACAAAGATTTACAATCAATTATATGGAAACGCTCAAATTAGAGGTGCTTTAACAAATATTTCAATTAACGCTATTGAAAGTTTAAAGTTCAGTTCATTACCACTAATTTATACTGACCCTTTATTTAAGTTCAATACTGAATACTATAAAATTGATCCTACACAAGTAATTCAAACTAAACCACTTGGTAATTTTAAAAACTGTTATAACTTCTCTGTTTCTCAACCATACCAAAAATATGTAAAACAAGACAATAGTGGAAATTACTACTTGGCTACTGAATTAAAAGACGGTGCTGAACCTTCTGCTAAATTAAGTTTTAACGCTAGTGCTGATTACTTATCTTCTTTAAAACAAAGTGGTTTATGTGATATGCCTAACACTGACGGTTTATCATTCTTTAACAAACTTAAAAAAGATTACGCTTATGCTACTGAAAAACCTAATCAAACTACAAATACAACTAATTTAACTAATGTTCTTTTAGTTTCATTAGTTCCAGCATTAATCATTATCGCGGCTTTAACTACATTCTTAATCATTAGAAGCAAGAAGAAAAACTCTAACTTCCTAAAACCTGATAAAGAAGCAGAACAAGAAACATTAATGATTAACAATGTTTCTGTAATTCCAACCGACGCTGATCCTGTTGAAATGATTGAAATAGAAGAACAACCTAAAAAAGCAAAAACTTCTAAAAAATAGTTTTTTGTTAGATTTATAGATAAAAATTAGAGCATTAATTTGCTCTTTTTTTATTGTATAGTTGTAAGCATAGTTGTAAGTATAATTGTAAATATAGTTATAAAAATAATTTTAATTATGCTTTTA
>RCNI01001675.1_pt1 | contig 11564 bp, 10 predicted proteins | sample 2041151 | NCBI WGS metagenome assembly RCNI01 (sample SAMN09708214, study PRJNA481090) | feces metagenome | isolation source: feces | place: Antarctica: Albino Rookery
GAAGATCTAATTGCTGAGGTGCAGCGCCTCAGAGCGGAGAATGCCTATTTAAAATTGCTGCAGACCTTGGTTTTGGAAGACGAGCAAAAGCAGCACAAAAAGTAATTGCCGTTCAGAAACTGAGGTCTGACTTCAAACTAGATCTTCTGCTGGACGTTGCCCAACTACCCAGGGCAACCTTCTACTACCATCTAAAAAAGATGAATTGCAAGGATAAATATGCAGATGAGAAAGCAGAAATCACAGCTATTTACCATGAAAACAGAGGCAGGTATGGGTATAGGCGGATAACTTCCGAACTTAACAGAAGAAATCTTCATTTAAATCACAAAACAGTCCAGAGACTTATGAAGCAGCTGGGCTTAGTTTGTCATGTTCGTATGAAAAAGTATCATTCTTATAGAGGAGAAGTAGGAAAGATTGCACCTAATCTTCTGAAAAGAGACTTTTATGCAGAGAAGCCAAACCAGAAATGGGTTACAGATGTTACAGAGTTTCATCTATTTGGTAAGAAGTTGTATCTGTCACCAATCCTGGATCTATGCAGCCGTGACCTGGTAAGCTATACCATCTCAGAGCGTCCTGTTCTGAGCATGGTGACCTCCATGCTGGATAGGGCCTTTGAGAAGATTCCGGACGGCACAGGACTGATTTTGCACTCTGACCAGGGTTGGCAGTACCAGCAGAAGGTCTACCAGAGGATGCTCAGAGAGAAAGGCATCCGACAAAGTATGAGCAGAAAAGGTAACTGCCTGGATAATGCGGTCATTGAGAATTTCTTTGGCTTACTTAAAACTGAACTCCTTTATTTACAGGAGTTTGAATCCATGGAGCACTTCAAGCAAGAACTGATTGAATATCTGGACTACTACAACAACAGACGAATCAAGGCAAAACTAAAGGACTTGCCACCTGCATTACACAGACAGCAAGCCCTTTCGGTAGCTTGAACAGTATTTATTTAGAAATATTGTCTAACTTTTTGGGGTCACTTCAATAAACTGTTCCGGTTCCTTTAAGCATTTATTTGATATAGGGTGTAAATATAGTGTAACATGGCAATCATTTTCCATTGAGCTTGATTCTTGCCGGTTTTATGCCCGCATGCAATTTGCTCGATCTCTATGCAACCAGGGCAACGATCATGATGGCCATGATCTTCATATTCGTTCCAGTATTCTGATAACAATATTTGCGGCGCGATATATTCGGGAAATTCTGATAAAACTTTCTTTCTGCCTTTAAAAGCAACAAAGTAGTTGTTTTCTTTTGAATAATATATGCCAACAGGACTGATTGCACCGCCAGTTGTGGGAAGAGCCGCACTAATTGTTGCGTAGTCGCCAAATCCATCAAATTTACACATAAACGGAAGATGATATAAGTCTTTCAGACTGTTATCAATTTCTCCTATTGGTTCCTTATCGTGCATGGAACTATTTGTTAGATCTTCGGGGCGATGCGCGTTGACAACTATGGAGGTATAGTGCTTGGTTCGTTTGTTATCGGAAATTTGCCTATATATATTTTTAAAAACTGGACTGGTATATGCAGCTGAACCGACATCTAATATTACAAAATCTTTGTCATTTATAAGATTTAGAACGTCTTTAAATATTTCATTGAAGTCATATGGCTTAAAGCGAAAAGCAATACATGAAAAATACTGACGTAAAATTTCTGTTTCTTTTAATAAATTAGGAATTGAGTAGTCATCAGACATATACGAGACAACTGGAATTATTTGTTTTCTTACATTGGGCTTGATTTGTAATAATTCAGTAATTATAAAATTAGGCTGACGAACAATTTTAGAGATATACTCTCTTATTGAATCAGACGTATTACGAAGTTTTGTGGATTTGAAAAAATCGACCATAACTCGCATATTTGGATTTTTTTCTAATAAATCTGATAAATCTTGCAGAAAAGTCGTTTTAGCATTACTACGAGTCTTTTCTTGAACAATTTCCACCATGGGAATTATATTACTACCGAAGACATTAAGTTCACTAAGTTGAGTAAGCACACTGACTTCAACTGTTCGGTTTTTCATAATTGGAATGTACATAGGCGCCCCCTTTACATACTCTGGGCTTTTAGATCAACATAGCTAGCTACGCCGTCTAATCCTGGATAGACAAAGGAACGGTTAATACCGCACCAATCTAGTTTGTCCCTAATTTCAGAAAACCCTTCATGATTTATTATTAACTTTGTTATGGGTAAGCTAAGTTCTAAAAGCGTTTCATCAATGGGCTTTAAAGGATTTTTATGAACGGTAAAAACACCTTTTTGAGCAATGATGCGAGGGTTTATGAATGAAGGTGTGTGAATTACGATTTCATCGGTTGCTGAAAAAACGTCCTCAATATCTGTGCTTTCATTGAATGATTCTTGATTGATAATATAGACAGCAGCATCCATATCTGTTCCGCCTTCTACCGCAAAATAGGCTGCAATCAAAGGATTATGGGTCCAATCTAAGAATCGAGTAGGTACTCCGTGATGTTGCCCGATTGTCCACTGATCCCAAGTGCTTTGCTTCCTTAGATCTGTATATGGAACAGACATGCTAATGAATAGCTGCATTGTATGTTCTTCGATATCCTGTAGCTTACTTAGAATTTCATCCTGGGTTCCTGTAAGCGAATGTACATACGGGTCACGACCAATTTTAGGAATTAATTTATAGGTATGATTATGAATGCCACGAAACAAATCGTGGGAGCTACAGTTGGAGGAAATGTAAGAAATATAATCCGTAAAACAGTTGATCTTCACTGTATCCACTTCTATTTATTCTCCCCTCTTAACAATCAGTAATTGCAAATTTATATAACCTAACCTAATATAACTAATGTCATTATCTGAATTATACATTTAATATACAAATATTTCAATCCCTATTTGTGTAGTATGTGGAATGTTTATCAAAAATCAAAGAATATAGCGTTATTTGGACAGTCATTATAACTGTTATTTGTAGCCTATATTACGTATTATTGTGATGATTTACTTTTTCTGTAACTAGCGGAGTTTTGCCTGAGCTTTTGCTGTAGAGGGATGGCTTCCAACTGCGCTAATAAATAAGCGTCTCTATTTGAGTCTTTTTTCTCAAGACGACTAAGAACAGCCTGTTCGGTTTCAGGGCTCCAATATATTTTTAAATCTTGTTTGGCTCGTGTAATTGCAGTATAAAAAATATTGTGTGTAATACGTTCCTCAGTTTCGTTTGTAATTACGATTTTAACGGAATTGTACTCCAAACCTTGAGCTTTGTGGATAGATACCGCGTAAGCGACCTGAAAAGGAACCACTGTTGAATCATCATCATCATCGTCTTCATCAGTAGTTCGGCGTTTATTGACGGTGAACGAAATAATAGAGTTCCCAGATTGGGATGAACCTATTAGGTCAAAATTATATCCGGATGCCGCAAGTTCATTTATGGATGTGTCAAGTTCAATATTAAACCTAATTTGCTCTGCGTCCTGTTCAACTCCTACAATCTTACCTTTGGAATTGTTATGGATTAATGGAGAAAAGATATTTGACTCGTTAAAGAGAATGGGATCGCCGATTTTATAGATATTTAATCCCCATTTTACGCTATTACTGGGATTACTATTTTGCAGAAAACGGTTAATGTTATTAATTCCATAAAGACCATCATAATTCAAACAAAGAATTATCTCATCTTTATTGCTATGTTCAAAAATAGACGGATCAAGCCTTGTGACATAATTATTTTTAACTAATGGTTCCAAAATGGAATCATCAAGATTACGGACTCTATCCCATACAGTACGTAATTCATTACATGTTGTTCTGTAAGGATGGGTCAGTTCAAAGACTGATGATTGTGGAACAAACTTTTGGGCAATGCTAAACCAATTACCAAAATAAATAGACTCTATCTGGTAAACATCGCCGACCAAAACAAGCAGTTTAAAATTTGCTTTCTCAAGAACCTGTCGCATATCACGGTTACTTACGGTGCTACACTCATCTATAAAAAGAATATCGCAATCAGTATCAAGGTTCTTTTTTGTTAGGAATTTGGCAATTGTACTGTATTTACTATGGTTGGCGGTAACTTTTCTCCTCATGTTATCTACTGCAGGATGTGTGTTTGCTAAAAAGAGTTTGTCATTATCGGCCCAAAAGTTTGCAATGTGATTGATTAATGTTGATTTTCCTGTGCCAGCAGATCCGTATATTAATGCAACATGGGAATTTGAAAATATTTTCCGAATGGCATCTTTCTTGCTGGAGTCGTCTATATAATAAGATTCATTGCTCATCCAGGAGTCGACAGATGCCGTATATTGAGCGACACCACTTGAGGCCAGTCCTTGCAGTTCCTGAATGATTGCGGAACTATCAGTAACATATTCTTTTAAATAAATATAATCATTAAATTCCTCTAAACGCCGGCCTTGATGTTTGTAATAGAGCTTACTATTGTAGATTTGAATTAAAGTATCAACGTTTTCAAAATCTGAGAGCTCGGATTTTGGAGTAAAAAGATGGCCTTCAATTTCAGCATTATTCTTAATATACCGTGCAAGTAATTCGTGCTCGCGACCATGTTCGGGAATTGAATTCAGTAGATCATATATCCGTGGATTGTGGTCACAAAGTGAAGTGCAGTAAGGCATACAATCAAAGGGTCTACACCCATATTTCAAGTAAAGATCAGAAAGTATAGCACATTGTGAGTACCAATACTGGTTTTTGATAATACGGTTATTCATTTTGTAGAGTAAATACCGCAGGATATTTGAACCAGGTTTTTCGTTTATAATGATATCTCGACACTGATCAAGGAGAAAAAATATTTTTGCGGATTTAGTTTGAAATGTAATTTGAGATTTTACTTGGTCATAGTACTCTTGATTACTACAGGAAAGTTCTGTAAGAGACATTTTAACAGTGGTAAGGTATTCCATCATATTTTTGTATTCCCCAGAGCTTGTACTATATTTAATTCTAGGGCCAAAGATCTCAGATAAATTTTCCCATTCACACGGGCGGATGGAGACTTGATAATTGTCTATAACAAGGATGGACATACTCTTCCCTAGAATATATATATCATCGGAATGTATAGAGAATTTTACAGCATAATTATCGAAGATTTCGCACTTAGTAAAAGCGATTACTCGGTCAAATTTACTGGTGTTTGAGGTCGCAGCGGTAAAGGTTACTTCATAATATATATTATGATTTACAAAAAAAGGCTTTACTTTCTGAATATAGTATCGTTCATTGTAGGTGGCAGAATAGCTGGAAATACTGGGAGTATCTATTTTCTCTGCAATTTTTTCGTAGTAATCTGAGAGTTCAGTGTCGGTGTTTAAGGGAAAATCATCAATATTTTCTAATACATCTATATTGTAAGTCTGCTTCATATAGAGCTTAATTTTGAGTAAATGCTCATAATATTTTAACATTAGTCTCTCAGATCCATCTTTGTCGACGGTATAATGTGATACTGATTTTTGAAGCATTTCATGGAATTGATATAAAAAACGCAATTTACCGCAGTGTTCCATGTTTTTCATGGCCTTTACATTCAGAGTGTAGTCGTTGGGATTAACATCGCTTCCCTGAGAATAAGCTTTTATCGCAATGTACTCAACAAAGTTACGCACCTGGCTGAGTATATTTTGACTAAGAAGTCCCCGTTGTTCAGCTCTAAAACTCGCGATATTATCACAAATTACGGTGTTTGTATCTATAATAGCCTTATCAATTCTTAACATAATAACTATCTCCCTCATCATTTTCTAAATGACGTTATTTTTCGAGTCATTAAAAATTCAGCTTATGATAGACTGAGAATAGCATCGCAAAGACTTTAACGACAATTTGTCATAAATGCATTATACGTGATGTAAGAGAAAAAAACAATATTAGAATTGTACATATTAAACAAAATAATCTAAAATATACAAAAAGACTAGTGCAAGAAAACGACTATAAGGAGAAAGAAGAGGAGCGGTCTTATGAAAATTATCAGAAATGCAATTTGTTGTAATCTGTGCGGGAATGAGATCGAGTCAAAGAGTGTGCACGATTTTGTGACCTGCAGTTGCGGGGCCTGTTCAGTGGATGGTGGACATGATTATCTGAGGCGGTGTTTTAAAGAAAAGGGATGCTTTACAGATATTTCTGTCGTAGAGAAAGACAAGGGAGAAACAGCACTGCCCTCAAAATAACACAGAACCACATGAAAAGAACGCCGCTGAGGTTTTCGGATCTCGGCGGCGTTTGTGCTATTTCTATGCCATTATGGAACTAAGTGCCCACAGTTCACTGCTGTAGCCGGTGACGTGTGCTTCCAGAAATACGACGTTATCAAATGCATCCGTTTCAACTATCTTCAAGCAGAGAGCTACGACAACTTGCAATCGAAAGACTCTTGAACAGAAACTCAAATCCCGATATAATTAGATGCAAACACAGATCCGTGTTTGCATCTTTTTTATGAGGAAATCCTATGAAAACGATAAACAGTCAGGAAGCTTTACAAGAAGCCATTCGGCAGAATCAGATTCTCATTTTGCAGTTTGGATCTGAGAGCTATGCTCCCTGCAAGGCCCTTCAAAACAGAATCAAGACATGGAATCAGGATCATCCATCGGTTTGCCATGTCTATGTTACAGTCAGCGAGCTGTCGGAACTATGTGCACAGATGGGCGTGTTTACGGTGCCCACTATTTTTGTGTATGTGGAGGGAAAACTGACGATTCAGCAAAGTGGTTATTTCAGTCTTGATCAGGTCCTGGAGCAGATTGAGAAATACGAACAGCTGCTGGGGTGACACGATGAAAGGAGGCTGTCCCATGAATGATACGGAACAGGCAAACGAAAAAGTCACGATCCGAAAAGCAAGAATAAAGTTTGGCCTTGGCTTCCTTCTGCCGCTGCTGGGCGTTGGGATACTGTTGGCAAGCATCTATGTGGACAGCGTGTGGGGCTTCGTGGGCGGAATCGCAGGCTGCCTTGCCTGTGCGGTAGTCGGGGTGATTTTGATGCTCAGGGCTGCCCACGAAATGGACCTTTCGAAGATCCAACAGATCAGTCAGAAATACGGCCGGCAGGAGCTGACAAAGCTGTCGGGCATGAAGAAAATGGATGCCCTGCGCACGATCCAGCTGCACGGATTCCAGATGGAGGACAGTGGTTATTACCGGAAAAAAGAGTTTTCTCTGGTGAAGGACTCCGTAACGTATTATGTGAAGATTCTGGACAGTTCCGATGTGGAAGCCACCGTTCAAAACGTTCGATGGGCAGTTTCGGGACGACTACCATAATCTTTGCCTGATTCTTCTGGTTTACAGTGGAGATTCGAAACCGGATTTTCTGCGGAAGATCGGAATCGATCATATTGAAAACAATATGGTGCGGTGCAGACAGTCAGCGAGAACGCTGGTTGTGGCCCAGGTAGATCCTGTGACCGGCATGGGACAATTTCTGGACATCGGCAAGGGACACGGCCTGTGTCTTTACAGCTATGGCTGCAAAATGCTGAAAAAACTGTTCGGATAAGATTGAAAAGGCTGAGATCCGGTTGGATCTCAGCCTTTGTTTGACTTATTGGGTTATGCCATCATGGAATTCAGGAACCACAGCTCCTGCTGGTAGACAGAAATAATTGGCGAGAATCCATTCTGCATTGAGCGTAGTTATTTCCCTTTTTCCTTTTCATAGCATTGATGACATATCGCAAGATTTACATTATATGAGTAGTTACAGGGATAAAAATTGGAAGCAGGAAGGCGAATACCACAGATTTTACATTGCTTCCATCTGATTCCCATCGAATCATAGACGATTTTGTGCGGATTTGAGAAAAGAGACTGAACCTCCTGGCTATGATCCCGGATATACTGTTCCGATTTGGTTTTGCGATCCATGGCTAACTCTGCAAGTTTTTTCTCTCTTGCTTTTTTTAGAATTTCAATACTATGCTGCTTCTCTTCATCACGCCGTATTTTTGCGGCTGCTTTATCTTGTTGACGTTTTCTGTTGCCAGCGCTTATGATTTCTGCAATTTTTCGGTCTATTTCCTCGTCTGCTTGCTTTTGGGCAGCTTTTATTTCTGGGAACAGTTCATCAATATAGCAACTTGGCCGGTTTTTGATTGAGAATAATACAAGATGATTTTTGGCTCTGGTAAGACCAACATAAAAAAGTCTGCGTTCTTCCTGCTCACCATCGAGGGCATCTTTAGAATGATTGAATATATTTTTCTGAGCGGAGGGGAAACGGCTATCATATACATCTGCCATATAGACGGTATCGTATTCAAGCCCTTTACTGGAGTGTATTGTAGAAAGGGTTACCAGACATTGCCGACTGCCGACGATATCACCGGAGATTTTTTCTTCCAGCCATTGCAGCCGGGTAAGGAATTGCTTCTTGTCGGGTTCCTGCCTTGCCAGTATTTTCAAAGTGTCCAGCTTATTTGCGTCCATATGGTTCTTTTCGATATAGGATCGATATCCATTTACTATGATGCAGTTGATTGCTTCATAGGTAGGAAGCGTTGTGATCTGGCCCATAATTCCCCGGAATATAGAGGCTTCGTTTTTTTGCTTTTTGGGGACATAGGTCATTTGCTGATCCAGAGCATCATAAATGGTAATATGTTTTCTTGTGCAGTCCCGAATGGCATACTGCATCTGATTTTTCTTCAGATAAAGTAACTGCTTGTTATAGATACGCTGGAATGCATCTGTGTCAAATGGATTAAGGGATAACTTCAGAAAAGCAATGATATCCTGGACGACTTTGTGGTTGAAAAAGTTCAGCTTTGGATTTTTAAAATTAAAATCTATATGATTGCGAAGAAAAAGATCAAGCAGCACAACAGAGCTTTCATTGTCCCTGTACAGGATAGCCGTTTGTTCTGAGCAGGTTTTCACTTTTTCTAAAATCCAATTATATTGCGCTTCGACGGAGTCTACATTGACAAGCTCAACAGGATCACCGTCGCCCCGGTCTGCAGTCATGTGCTTTTCATATCGGCCTGTATTTGCGGAGATAAACAGCTGGGCTTTTTCCACGATCTGGGGTGTTGATCGGTAATTACGCTCCATACGAAGAATATAGGGATTGGGATAATCGAACTTGAAGTTCAGCAATGCCTTTGGATAAGCGGCCCGGAAACCATAAATACTCTGATCCTCGTCGCCTACCATGAAGAGATTTTTCCCGGCAGACAGAATATGAATGATATCGTGCTGTATTTTAGAAGTATCCTGGGCTTCGTCGACACAGATGTAGGAATAACGGTCTGTCCAGTACTTAGCCTCCTCCGGAACGGTCTTTAAAATAGTGCGCGCATACACCAGCTGGTCGTCGTAATCCATCATCCGACGTGATTGAAGCGTATTATTGTATGCCTGCAGCATTTCCTGAAATTTGGGGTATTCTTGATTCACTTCGGCCTTTTCTTCCGGAGTAAGCATCATATTTTTGGCATAATTGATTGCGGACTCCAGTTCCAGAATGTCGGCCTCGTCGGCGTATTCCCCTTCGTGAAAATCGTTGTATATTTTCCTGAGCAGGCTTTTGGCGGCAGCTTCGTCCATAATATCCCAGCGGGCTTGCCCTTTTGCACGCCGATAGCGGTCAAAAATCCCTTGACACAGGCTGTTGATTGTTCGGAAATCGATCTGATCTGCCACATCTGCTCCATATTTGGCGGAAAATCTGGCTTTCATTTCGACAGCAGCCTTTTTGTTGTAGGTAAGGGCCAGAATACTGCGAGGATCGATATGTTTCACAAATACCATGAAACCAAGACGATCCACCAATACCGTCGTTTTTCCGGAACCTGGAACTGCCAGCAGAAGGTTAGCGCCTTCGATGGACTGCATGGCTCTTTCCTGCTGGGGATTTAAATGAATGTCATATGTTTTCTTAAACTGCAGATAGTTCTGATCTTGTTCATAATTCATGAGATCGGGAGGAGGACAGGTTCCACCCTGCAGACCTATATATTGTAAGAATTCGCCTTTGCTCATCTTGTTTGCTGTTGAAAAAGAATTAAAGCCCGATTGTGATACGCCGGTCACCTGCACAATGTCGCTCTCCTGATCAGGGCCGAGCTGAAAAAAGAGATCGATGTAACCGGAATGTATGTCATAATGTGTAAAAGCTTTTTTGGGATTTTTCCATGTAAAGGTGAATCCAGTTGCAGTTGGATAAGAGACCAGACGATCGGCCTCCATTAACTCTGACATATCGAACAGCCATACCACTTTATAGCCAAGATTATGATAGAAGTTATTGCGATCGTCAAAGTTATCAGGAGAAAGGGAACTGTGCTGGAATTCCACCACGGTTCGGCCTACAAGAATATCCGCACGATGACTGGTTTCTCCCAGAGAAAGCTTTATCTCCTGATTTGCTCCAGGAAAGCATTTCTGCCATTCAGTATGCCATGGAGAGATGTCATAAGTGCCACTTCGTTCCCAAGAATCTGAGCATAGCTTATGTGATCTGTGGCCAAAATGATGCTGTCTAATTTCACCTCTCTTTGTAATGAGGGGAGTGCCGCAGTAAGGACAAAAGTATTCCTTATTGCTCAATATATCTTCAATGTAGATGCGATTATCGTTGCAATCAAACGCAAATAGCATTATTATATCCCTCATTTCAGAAATGGTAATAAAAAGCCAGTACAATAATTGTAGAACATAATGTTAATATTTACAATCCCATTACTGAGAAGGATATAAAATAAGGCTGAGATCCAACCGGATCTCAGCCTTTGTTTGACTTATTGAGTTATGCCATCATGGAATTCTGGAACCACAGCTCCTTGTTGTAGCCGGCGATGTGCTCTTCCAGAACTGCGACGATATCGAAGACATCCTCCTCGGCCATCTTCAGGCGGAGAGCCTCGGCAGCTGCCTTCAGCTGGGTCATCTGCAATTGAAAGACTCTTGAACAGGAAATCAAATAACGATATAATTAGATGCAAACACAGATCCGTGTTTGCATCTTTTTTATGAGGATATCATATGGAAATATTAAACAGGCAGGAATCTTTACAGGAAGCCATCCGGCAGAATCAGATTCTCATTTTACAGTTTGGATCTGAGAGCTGTGCTCCCTGCAAGGCCCTTCAAAACAGAATCAAGACATGGAATCAGGAGCATCCCGCTGTCTGCCATGCCTACATGACGGTAGACGAACTGCCGGAGCTATGTGCACAGTTGGGCGTATTTACGGGGCCCACCATTTTCGTGTATGTGGAGGGAAAGCTGACAATTCAGCAAAGTGGTTATTTCAGTCTCAACCAGGTGCTGGACCAGATTGAGAAATACGAACAGCTGCTGGGTTTGACACGATGAAAGGAGGATTATCCTATGAATGATATGGAACAGGAAAACGACAAAGTCACTATCCGAAAAACAAAAAGAAAGTTTTACATTGGTGTCCTTCTGGTACTGCTGGGCTTTGCGGTACTATTGGCAGGCGCACTGCTGGATATGCAGAGCACATGGGGGATCGTGGGGCTGCTCGCGGGTTTCTTTGCC
>RCNI01001676.1_pt1 | contig 11561 bp, 8 predicted proteins | sample 2041151 | NCBI WGS metagenome assembly RCNI01 (sample SAMN09708214, study PRJNA481090) | feces metagenome | isolation source: feces | place: Antarctica: Albino Rookery
TCTTTCCCCGGTGCCAGCTGTGTGCCTGCCGGGAAATGGAAGATCTCATCTCCCCGCTGGGAAATCAAAACGCAGCCGTCAAGCTGTGCTGCTTCCTCTGCGTCATTGCGAATGGTCACCGCACCTGCTGCACGATCCACTTTGGAAAAGGAAAGGTTCAGAGTTTGCGGGAGCGTCCGATCCTGCACACGCTCCAGGCTGAGCGTTTTTCCGTCCGAATGGATGTCCAGAGGATCTCCCTCGGAATAATAAGCCTCTACCTTGTGTATTTTCAAATTTTCGGAAATAATTTCATTGACAGAATCCGGGTTTTCTTCCGCATTTCCTGTAATCAAAGCAATTTCCGGAGAAACCGTATCCAAAAGCAGTGATGAAGTAGCGTCGTCTTCTCCATGATGCCCCAGTTTCAGCACCTGCGCCCGCAGCGGCACCCCGGATGCCATCAATGCTGCTTCTTCCCCCAGTTCTGCGTCCCCTGTCAGCAGGAAACTGTTATCTCCGTGAACCAGCCGCAGAATCACAGAGTTATTGTTTTCATTTTCTCTGTCCACCAGCTGAGGAATCCAAACCTCTGCCGTCACACCGCCCAGATCCAGCGTTTCCCCGCCCTGAAGCTCTGTCAGCCGGGCACCGTTTTCCGCTGCAATGGTGCGGGGATCAATGGCATGATAGGAAACATTGTCCCGCCCGGAAATGAATACTTCCTCAGTAGGAAAGGCTTTCAGCAGCGGCTCCAGACAACCTGCATGATCCTTGTGCCCGTGGCTCAGGAAAATTCCCTTTAAATGATCAATGTCCTTTATCCGAAGGGTGCGGGCAATCTGGGCATAATCCTCAGCTTTTCCCGTATCTACCAGATAATGGCTGCCGTCCGGGGCTGTCAGCAGGAAAGCATCTCCCTTGCCGATGGTAATAAATGTCAGCGTAAACTGGCCCCATTCTTTCTCTGCCGCAGACGGTTCCGATGCAGCGGGTGTTTGTACGCAGCCTGCCAGCAGAAGCACCGCCAGCAATAGTCCAAATAATTTTTTCATCATACCACCTGTGTCTCCGGTGCCAGTACATTGACACTGTCGATTCCTTCCATACTATTAAAAATCAGCAGCAGCTCATCTGCGCTGCCTTTGGGCGACTTCACCTCGTATACCAGTTCAAAGGAATCCGCATAGACATTCTTCGACTGGATTGCCGCTTTATGGATGCGGCGGAACACCGCTTCCGCCTGTGCAATATGGTCTTTTCGTCCCCGCACCACCAAGGTCAGGGTATCCTTTTTTCTGGGAGTATGCCCAATCAGGAGCATCACGCCACCGAGAAGCAGTGTGCCGATAATGCCGATGAGAAATACCCCCAATGCCGAAGAGATACCAATCAGCAGGCTCCAGAATACAAATCCCAGATCCCGGGGGTCCCGGGTGTTGATCCGAATCCGGCAGATGGACAGTGCGCCCAAAGCTCCCAGGGAAAGTTTGGGGTTATTCTGAATCAGTGCCAGCAGCAATGTGGATGCCAGAGAAAGCATCAGCAGCATGGTGTTGAATTTCGGATCGTAACTCAGGGAATTGTGACACATTCGGTAGACAACCATCATAATTCCCGCCAGCAGCAGCGCCATCAGCAGTGAAAAAGCCAGCTGCTGGGTTGTATAGATAAAGGGCATCCCATTCGTCGGAGACAGCCCCATCATTTTTATCAGTTTGCTCATAACATCTCTTCCTTCTCTAGTGATAGCAGTATTCGAGGATTTGCCGGGAACTGCCAAATTTGCTGGGCGGTTTCCGACTCAGGTCGCACTGCTGCAGTACCTCCTGAATCTGCCGAAACAGGAAACGGTCATACTTAATTTCCAAAATTGTCTCATCTTTTGGCAGCAGCCCATGAAAATTCAGTTTCTCGCTGAACAGGTCATAACAAAAGGGACAGTACCGCAGATTCTGATCCATGGTCACACGGGTATTAAAACTGGGATGAGTGTATGCCCTTCGGTCATATTCTATCAGAGAAACCGGGCGATAGCACCGTGCCGTCATCAAATTCCATCCATATTGTGCCGTGGGATTATCGTAGTTGCACAGCACACTGTAATCCTGCTGCAATATTCTCCGGGCATCTTCCCGGGTTACGACCACGCTTTCCTTAAGCTCTCTGCCATAGTATTTTCGCTTGATTTCAAACTTGGCTGTTTCATCCTCCGGATGATAGATCCGCAGGCGCACTCTTTTCTTTTCATCCGCGCCGGCTTTCTTATCCCGATAATCCTCATTAAAGACACTGTCAAAATAGACGCTGCGCACAGTATAGCCATCATAATCTCCATAGGCATCCGGTGTCAGCAGCTGATCCAGCGCTTTCAGCAAATACAATCTGTCCTGCAGAGACAGCAGATATTTCACTTCTTTGCGAGCCACCGCCAGCACTGTTGATTGCTCCATAAAACCCCTCCTTTGCTTTCACTATATCTATACAAGAAAGGGCTTTTCTTTTGGTACCATTTTTCAAAAATTTTTGTAATCTGCATGAAAAAAACTTCCCCGGCTGCTTTTTTGCAGCCGGGGAAGAAATATTCTTATGGCAAGATCTGAATTTCAATGGTATGGGTCTCCCGGGATGTATGAACGGTCACATGACTCACACCTGTCTTCCCCTGTGTGCGAACCCAAAACGCAGTGCACCCGCCAATCAGAGGGACTTGCTCGGGGCCCATCACCGTCAGCATATCATCCGTTTCCACCGTTACCCCGGCATTGTAGAAAGGCATCAGATTTCCGTGATCATCCAGCGCACGCACCACAATACGCACTGCATCATAGGTGTCTCCCTCCGCATGCAGAATGGTTTCATCCGGGCTGATATCCAGCTGACCATAGCACTTTGACTCTCCTGCCTGCTTTTCTATAACAGGTCTTCCCTGATAGTATCCCACAAAGCGCAGGTTATTTTCCCGGTCACCCCACCCGCCTGCTGTTTTAATCAGAAGGGTCAGAAGCGCTTCTACAGGAACATTGATTTGCTGGGCAAACTGAGAAAGATAAACAAAGTCTTCTCTGGTTAAATCTGTCAGTTCTCCGTTTTCCACCTTGCGGACTACAAATTCTTTCAGTGTTTCCACATCCTCCGCACTTATAGGCAGTCCCGTATCTTTCGGGAACAGATGACAGACCGAAACAGGGGGATGTGCCAGGTGAGGATAGTGTTTTCGATCCGGGTAATAATCTCCCAGTTCCTGCCCATCCTTATATACCCGGACAAAATCACAGTTAGTTGCAACCAGAATGGGGACGATTCCGCCTCCGTTGCGTTCTCCACGGGACACAACCGATAGGATTTCCAGCACTGCACCCTTTTCTACAGGCTTTTGGGATGCGTAAGCAAAGCCGGCATACTTTGGGATACGGAACATATCGTATACACCATGATAGCAGATTTTATCTCCGGAACCAAAGCTGGCATGGGTATTATAGTCAAAAGCGCACCAGCCGATCACGCCGGTAATATCCTCTCGTCCTGTCGCTTCATTCATCACCTGTAAATGCCGCTTGGCATGCTCTGTCAGCTTATCTTCATGGTCAAATCGCTTGGTAGGGTACATATGACCGTTGCATTCTGTCACCAGCAGCGGAACCGGCTGCTGAAGTCCCGTCGCTTCCTCACGATTCCGCAGGACTTTCTCGCCGCCGGAATAAACGAAATCATTAAAGGTATACACATCTTCCAACAGCTCGCTTCGCTGCTTATACCGCACACCGCCGGTTTGCCGTGACGAATCCAGCTGATGTGCCAGTGCATTGGTGCGGGTATAAAAATCATGGTTATCCTGCGATTCATTGATGCGGACTCCCCACAAAATGATGGACGGATGATTGTAGTCATGCACAATCATTTCTTCCACATTCTGTACCGCCACTGCTTGCCATGCCTCATCGCCAATATGCTGCCAGCCGGGGATCTCCTCAAACACCAGAAGACCGATCTCGTCACACCGATCCAAGAAATGGCGGCTCTGAGGGTAATGACTGGTACGCACCAGATTAACGCCCATCTCAAATTTCAAAATATCCGCATCTCTTGCCTGCACCCGAGCCGGCATTGCATTTCCCACATACGGATAGGACTGATGGCGATTCAGTCCGATCAATTTTATTTTTTCTCCGTTGAGATAAAATCCGTCCGGGGCAAAGTGGCAGAAGCGGTGACCATACCGGATTTTCTCCCGATCAATCTCCTGTCCCTGTCCATCCGAAAGGGTCACGCACAGTGAATACAACTCCGGCTTTTCGATGCTCCAATGGACAAGCCCCTGCATATCACAAAACGCCAGTCTGCATTCCCGGCTTCCGGCCGAAATATTCTTCGTTATCTCCGCAATGGTGTTGCTTTCCCGGTCACAGAGAACCGCTGTCAGTTTTCTGTCTGCCGGCAGTGCTTCGCCAAAGGAAACACGGACACCAATCTGCTCAGAATCTCCATTTTTTTCTGCGGCTGCCTGCACATCAGAAATATATTCCGGATCTGTGACGAACAGCGTAACCTCACGATAAATTCCTCCGTAAGTCAGGTAATCCACCACATTGCCGCAAGGGGGAATGTCTGCCCGTTCCGTAGAATCCACTTCCACTACAATACGGTTTTCCTCACGGCAGCGCAAATATTTTGTCAGTTCCGCCGAAAACGCAGTATAGCCGCCCTTATGATCCCGAATCAATTCTCCGTTGCAGTAAACCTTTGCATAGTTCATTACGCCCTCAAATTGCAGAAACACCCGTTTTCCCTGCCAGTCATCCGGTGCAAACAGCTCCCTTGCATAGCAGGAAACAAACTGGTAGTCCTTTTCATTCAGATAATTGTAGGGAAGGATTGTGTTGGTGTGGGGCAGATCCACCTGTTCCCATTCACCGTCTTCCGGTCCATATACATAAGCAGGGCAAAACTTTCTGCTATATTTCCATCCATAGTTCAGCGGTTCAATCATTTTCATAAATGGTCCTCCTGATGAATAGAGGCTGCTCCTCCGGGAACAGCCTCTTTTCTTAATTACGGGTCAGTGATTATTCCTGCTCAGTTTTCTTGCCTGCCTTGCGGGCATTCAGCTCTTCCACGATCTCAGCGTGACGCTTTTCCGTCAGCGTGTAGAAGAACATGGGAATCATACCAAGCACAAAGCCAATTGCAGGAAGCAGACTCTGCATAGCAAAGATCATCTTCAGGCTGGATGCAGACTGTGCCACATTGGGAACATAACCTGCCACTCCCAGGAGCATGGGCACGCAGCTGCCTGCAATTGCCAAGCCTACATTGGACATAAAGGTCTGAGAAGAACTGATGAGGCCTTCACTTCTGTCACCGGTTTTCCACTCTGCATATTCGATTGTATCTGCAACCATGGAAGAAATCAAAACCATATTCATACCGGCAGGGATTGCCTTCACCGCCAGGATTGCAAAGAGCGCTGTCTTGTTCTGATAGCCTGCAAAGAAGAAAATCAGGTTCATCACGCAAAGCGTAGCATTGATTCCGATGAAAGAATTCCGTTTTCCGAATTTCTTGGAAATCGGAGTTACCAGCAGCAGACCTACCACCATGCCGGGCAGTGCGCAAAGATGCAGGATCGACAGATAGGTAAGATCTCCCAGGCAATACTGTGCAAAATAGGTCTGGGCGTTCATTGCAAGTGTTGTAAAGCCGTTTGTAAGAAGACCTGCCAGAACAACCAGCATCAGAGGCTTATTGCAGGTCAAAACACGCATGGTCTTTCGGAAGCTGAACTTTTCTCTGGGCGGCTTTTCCATATGTTCATTTGCAGGGATTTCCCGTACAGCCTTAAAACCGATCAGACGGACAGCGGTGCCCAGCAGGGCGATCATAATTGCAACACCCAGGAAGCCCTTGCCCTTATCCTGACCGCCAAAGTACTTGATCATGGGAGGCAGGGTAAAGCCGGCAACCAGACTGGTGAGGGTAACTGTCAGACGGGTTTTGGAAAGAATACTGGTACGCTCATTGGAATTTTCTGTATATGCTGCGGGCATTGTCCAGAAGGGAACATCCAAAAGCGTAAAGGCAGTGGTCATACCAAGGTATGTAAACCAGGCATAGAGCAGATTGCCGCCGGAAGTAAAGCCGGGGTTTGTAAAGCTCAAAATCAGGAACAAAGCAATAGGACCAGCAGAAAACAGCAGCCAGGGACGGAACTTACCCCATTTGGTACGGGTACGGTCTGCAATCACACCCATCAGCGGATCATTGACTGCATCCCACATACGGGCAATCAGAGTCAGGCTGGTAACTGCACCCAGACCCAGCCCCAAAATGTCCGTATAGAACATGGTGATGTAAGAGCTCCAGAATGTGAATGTCAGGTTCTGTCCTACGCCAACTGCGCAGTGGGCTAAAACCCGTTTACCCGGAACAGTTCGTTCCGTATTTTTGGTCTTCGTACTCATTTTAGATCCTCCTCATGTTTTGAAGTTTCTACTGAAATCTCTCCCAAGCGTGCTTCCAGTTCCGCAATAAATGCTTCCGTGAACTTTTGCGGTATCAGCTCGCCCAAATTCTGAAAGTTCATATTTTTAAGAATAGAAAATTGAGGATGTTCAGAAAGACCGGGAAGCATCTGATTCAGGCAAGCCTTTCCCTCCGGGTTTTCCATGATCTTGGAAATTTTTGTCTTTCGGGTGAATTTTGTTTCCGGTTCCTCCGGTACTGCGGGACGAATCTCCGGCACTTCTTCTCCGGCTGCCTGCATATGAGAAATCAGGCGCTGCGCCAAATTCTTTCGGATTTCCGCATACTTCGCATCAGTCACCAGATTTTTCTGCTCATAGGGGTCTTCTTCCAGATCATAGAGATATTCTTCCTCGTAGACCGGGCTGCTGCTGTCCTGCCAGGGACTTTTATCCTTAGCCGTTACGCAATACTTATATTTTTCGGTTCGGATTGCTCGCCCGACTTCGCTTTCGCTGATCTGGATGAACACATCATCTGTCCATGGCTTTCCTGCAAGCAAGCTCTGCAAGGGCTTGCCCTGCATTTCTTCCGGAATCTCTGCTCCGGCAGCTGCCAGCAGTGTGGGAGGCAAATCAATGAGACTTACCAGCTGCTCATACACCCCTCCGTTTTGGAAAGGTCCTCCCGCAATAATCAGCGGCACATGGATACTTGCCTCATGGCAGGAACGCTTATACTCAAAGCACCGGGTCTTAAAGTGGGAGCCATGATCGCTTGCGTAGATCACGATGGTGTCATCTGCAATTCCCTGATGCTTCAGCTCCTCCAGCAGTCTGCCCAGATTGCGGTCCAGACTGTGGCAGCAGCCTAAATAATCCGGGTATTGCTCCTTCCAGTCAGCGCCCCAGTCTTCCTTTGCCTGCACCAGATCCTGCGGCGGTTCAAAATGTGCAAACTGTTCTCTTGCACCTTCCGGTCCTTCAAATCTGCCGTGATCATTTTGATGATGCGGCTCGATATGGGAAAGGAACAGGAAGAACGGCTTTTCCTGATCTCGCTGCTGTAAAAATTCCAGCGCATAATCCGTAATGGCATCCGCACGGTAGCCTGTGAATTCCCGTTTCTTCCCATTGGTATCAAAAACATATCCGCCATAGCCATGGGAAGTTTCTTCCAAAACATCAGCGGCTGTCCACCAATCATACCCGCCACGACGCTCTACAGGAACCGAAACCGTTCGATAATCTGCAGGCTCTTCCAGCGGCGTACTGGATTTTCCTCCCGTGGAAGCCAAATGCCACTTGCCAACATAAGCCGTCTGGTATCCGTTTTCCTTTAAGACATGTGCAATGGTTCTCTGGTTCAGAGGCAATGCGATGTTGTTGCGGAAGCATCCTGTCTGCGTAGCATACAGACCGGTCTGCAAACAGGCACGGGCGGGACCACACACCGGTTGGCAGGTAAAGGCATTGGCAAACCGGGTTCCTTCCGCCGCCAACCTGTCCAGATTCGGCGTCACCGGAAGTTTTTGCCCATAGCAGCCTACCGTGTCCCAGCGCTGCTGATCGCTAAAGAAGAACAGAATATTTGGCTTTTTAGACAAAATAAATCACCTTCCATTTCAGTATACTGTTTGTTTTGAACAATTACAGTATATAGAAGAATGGAAGGTGTATCTATGGGCAATTTATAGTCCTTTTTCTATTTTGTGGGTGGTTTTCTCGTTCTTCGTTCCGACTGTCCCCTTTTTATATTGCCCGGGTGTCACACCCATCTCCCGTTTAAAAGCCTGATAGAAGCGCTTTCGATCGCTGAAACCGACCTCAAGTGCCGCCTGATCTACGCTGATGTCGGAAGACAGAAGCAATTCTGCCGCTTTTTCAACGCGAATACGGTTTAAATACTCAATGGGGGATATACCCACACACTTACGAAACATCTGTCCAAAATAGGAAGGATTATAGCAGCTGATCTCCGCCAGGTCATTGAGGGTAATCTTCTTTTCGTAGTTTTTATCAATAAATTCCAGGATTTCCGGGCTGATTTTCTCCACAGCACTGGCAATCTCGCCTCTGTCGTTTTTGTAGACCTTGCGTAGGATTCGTGTAATTAAAATAGCCAGATAACTTTTGAGAATTGTAGCAAACGCAATTGGCTTTTCCTCGTACTCTTTCAGCATTGTCCGGAAAATACCTTCAATTTCCCGAATTTCCCGTCCCCGAAAGGATATTTTAGGCAAGAAATCAGAAACAGCTGTCTCAAACTCCCGAAAAGAAGTCAATGTTAAAATATCAACTGCATCCAAAGCCTGTGTGGATGTTTCCGTCAGATAGGAAGGTTTCATCAGAACGTGTACCGTATCCACACCGCCGGTCTGAGAAGTCACCGAATGAAGATCTCCCACATTAAAAAACAGCAGATCTCCCTTTTTACAGGTGTAGTTCTGTCCGTTTATCGACTCTATGCCCTGTCCGTTGCGTATATACACGATCTCGATCTGTGCATGACTGTGAATAGGCACATCCACTTGTTTTTCCCGTTGAAACACCTGCGGATAGTCCAGCATTTCGATATAGGCATTATACTGATCCATGAGCGGCTTAGGGATTTTATTCAGGTCAGTTATAATCTGCTTATGATCTATGGAAATCATGTGCACCTCTCCTTACCTCTTCATCTCAGCGTGTCGAAAAAGCCTTTTCTTCCCGCTGGGACCGCTTTTCAGGGATCTAAAAAGTTCTGAAATTCGGTTGATTGAATGTAAAAGGCACCTCTGATGGGTTTCTTTCACACTATCTTCCTTTCCGTCTGCGGGAACGCAGCCACTTTTTTGACAGTCTCATCCGTGCTATTATCTTAGAATTAAATTATAGCAGGAAGATTCACAAACAGCAACCATTCAAAAATATCTTTTCCTGCCCGGACAAGTGCCGCTGTGCAGAATATTACACGCCTATAAACAATTGCTCCCGGCGCATTTTGCACCGGGAGCAATCCGTTCAGATTTTAATTTCTTCGTTTTTGGAAAGGTCATAGATTCTGGTGCAGACTCGCTTCGCCAGGGACAGATTATGGGTAACGATCACCAGCCCCATGTTCTGTTCCTCCGCTTTCTCCAGGATTACATTCCAAATCTGTGCCTGGGTAATCACATCCAGCATGGTGCTGATTTCATCGCAGATCAGGAAATCCGCTCCGCTGGTCAGGGCTCTCGCCACACAAAACCGCTGAAGCTCGCCGCCGGACAGTTCTCTGGGGTAACGGTTCAGCCAATGCTTTTCAATTCCGAAAGAGGCAAGCACATCTTCCTGCAGCTTTCCGCTTTCTTCCAGCACCTGCCGCAGCCGCCAGCGGGGATTGATTGCCTTTTCCGGGTGCTGATAGATCAGCTGCACCGGGCAGAAACCTTTTTCCGGCAGCGGACTGCCATCCAGCAGAATCTGGCCCGCCGTTGGGTGGTAATAGCCTGCCAGCAGCATGGCAAGGGTAGATTTTCCGAATCCGCTGGGAGCAAGCACCCCCACCCGTTCACCGGAGCGAACGCAAAAATCCACATCCTTCAAAATTTCAGGACCTTTTCTGTCATAGCGGAAGGAGACCTTCTCAGCCTTCAGTTCCATAAAAGCACCGCACCTCTCCTTCTTCCGTCTTGCTCATAGGTGGATTTTCCTGCCTGCACCGCTGCGTTGCATGGGGGCACCGAGGTGCAAACAGACAGCCCTTGGGCAGATCCCCTGCATAGGGCTGGAAACCGGGAATGGGCTGAAAGCCGTTTTGCGGCAGTGCATTCCACAGTGCCTTACTGTAAGGATGCCGCAGTTTCTCCGGTCCTGCCCGGAAGCAGGATGCCGGTTCCGTTTCCACTGTGGTTCCGGCATAAAAAACAGCGATCCGGTCTGCAAAGTCAAACGCCAGATCAATGTCATGTGTGATGAGAATCACGCTGCAGCCTGCATCTGCCATCTCCCGGAACATCCGAAGTGCAGCCTTCGCCTGATCCAGACTCATGCCCGGGGTTGGTTCATCTGCAATCACCAGCTTGGCATCCCCCAGCATGGCCGTGGATACCAGCACCCGCCGGGCCATGCCGCCGGACAGCTGGAAGGGATAGAGCTTTTCCGTTTTCTCCGGCAGCTGCAATCTGCGGAAAATTTCTTTTCTGCGTTTTGTGGGCTTGGGGCTGGTGTGACCGTCTACCTGATTGCCCACCTTCATCAGCGGGTCCAAAAAGGCAACGGACTGCGGCACCAACGCAATCTCTTTGCCCCGAAGCTGTTTCTGCCGCTCCGGGGTCAGCGGACTTCCCTCATACTGCATCGTGCCGCCTACCTGTGCATTTTCCGGCAGGATTCCCAGAATCGCAGAAGCCAGCAAGCTCTTTCCTGATCCGGAAGATCCCGCCACTGCCAGAATTTCACCGGGGTAAACCGTAAGGCTCAGGTTGGAAATCACCTGCAAGCTGCTCTTTTCCAAAGCCCCATTGTACATGGAGAAGGAAACGGACAGATCCGATATTTCTAAAATTGGGGATTTCATTTCTGTATCCTCCTTATTCCTGTGCGCTGTAAGGGTCCAAAATCATCCGAAGATTTTCACCCAGCCGATCAATCAGCAGCACAATAACCATCAGCAAAATTCCGGGGCATACTGCCAGCCACCACATGCCTGCCGAAAGATACTTCATGCTTTCAGAAAGGATGATACCGATGGCAGGCTGCTCCGGCGGCAGACCATAGCCCAAAAAGGAAATGGCTGCCTCATGCAAAATGGCATGAGGAAAGGTCAAAATCATACCCACAAAAAACTGAGGAATCAAATGGGGCAAAAGATGCTTTGCAAGGATCCACCGGCTGCTCTTTCCCAGCTTTCTGGAAATGGCGATATAGGGTTCGCTGCGCAGCTGCATCACCTCTCCCCGAATCAGTCGGGCAAGTGAAGTCCAGTGGGTGACTGCAATTCCCATCAGCAATCCCTTAAGCCCTCTGCCGCAGGCAAAGGACACAAGAATCACCAGTACCAGATGGGGAATGCCCATCACCAGATCGATCAACCAGTTGATGATGCTGTCCACAGTCTTGGAGCCCATGGCTGCGGTAATTCCCACCAGCACAGCAACG
>RCNI01004719.1_pt1 | contig 11557 bp, 15 predicted proteins | sample 2041151 | NCBI WGS metagenome assembly RCNI01 (sample SAMN09708214, study PRJNA481090) | feces metagenome | isolation source: feces | place: Antarctica: Albino Rookery
GATTGACCTAATACTCGTTTTCCAAAAGATTTGTCTCCTGCCTAAAGGAATCGTTTTCCTGATTGAAGACATCCTCCATCAGATTGTTCTTCAAGAGCCGGCTCATATAGAGTCCTGCCATCAGCAGACAAACATACCCTGTGGTTATCGTAAAGGTATAGAGAGCCGCATTCGCCTCTATGGGCAGTGGCAAGGTGAGTATCCACCAATTAAGGAAGAAAAACACAAAGCCGACACCCATAAAAGCCCATATTTTCGACCAAGTGATATGTTCCTCTTTCACACCTTTCGTTCCCAGACAGGAAAGCCCCAGCAGTATCAGCGCAAAGAACTTGGTATAAAGCATGTTGCCGAATAGTCCCGCCGTGCGGTGGAAATTCATCAGTATCCTGTCCACCACACCGATGTTCAGTCCCCATAGTTTGATGGCTTCATAACAATACCAATAGAGATGAGCAACTACCAATATAATACTTACGGCACGCAGAAAATCCATGATTTTCGCCAGTGCTCTCAAATCGTCTTCTTGTTGTGACATAATCCGTTGTTTTTAGATTTTACGTTGTTTTCTTTTCTTGCGCTGCATCCTTCTTCTGAACTGTTCTTCCTCCCAATCTGTACCATGAGCCTCCAACGGCAGGTCAAGCAGACCTCCCAATACGTAGTCCTCATCTGCGGTCGAGGTTGGGGAAAGATTACTTTTTTCACTCTGCTGTATAGAATCGGATAATTCGGGGTGCGGACGGTCGAACCATTCGGCTACGGCATTTGCCGAAAGTTCCTTGCCCAGTCGTGCGCCATTGACCACACAGCCGTTATTGTGGTCTATAAAGGAGATGCCATAGAGCCTACCTTGTTCATTCTCACGGAAGAGCACATCAATACATGGAGATTCTCCCTAAAATCCTCTCTTGTGGCAGAACGATTCAATGCTCCGGATACGACCGCTTTTGTCTTGGGAGCAAGATGCTTTTCTTTCAGTTTCTCCTTTGAAACCTTGAACCTATTTTGCAGGGCTTCATATCCGACAGCTTTCCCAAAGACCGAGGACTTGAATGGATTCCCAAACTTTTTGCCTTTTTCATCCGTGGCAAAATAGACCAGCCCGTTGTAAGGCTTTCCGTGTGCTTCTCCCTTAACTTCCTCCACACATATATTATAGGTGGAAAGTAAGGCTCGGTATTCCTTGAAACTCGGACAGTGGTAGAATTTGGCTGCCGGTTTGATGACTGAAGCCAATTGCTTTTTAAGGCTTCCTTCTTCGGGACAGACTTTCTGCAAGCAAAACGCTTCCTTGAATTGTTTCTTGTCGGCAGGGTGTAATCCATACTTTTGCTCCATCTCCCGTGTGATACACTTACTGGCATAGAAGTTATTGCCGTCGTTAATCTTCCGTCCCGTCTCATCCACAGCCAAGGTCACGATGTGCAAATGATGCCGGTCTATGTCCTCATGTTTATAGACCATTGCCATAGCCCATCTTCTTGATATACTCCAATGCAATGGCGGAGAACTGCTCATTGGAAAGTTTATCATCGGGATGCGGGTTCAGGGAGATATGAATAACGGGCTTTTTCGTGCGGACTTGGCTTGGCATATATGCCATAAAATCTTGCATGCAAGCAGTAATATCGTGCCCACCATCGGCAGGACAGAACACCTTATTCGTCTCCAATATCCTTGCGACACCCTCGTTTACCTTCTCTCCATTGTACGCCAATGCCCCATATAGGGAACTTCCGTAGCTTATTTTTGCGACCATTTCTCTTGAAATTCTCGGGTTAATTGCACGATTTCCCCTCCGATAACCGCCAATTCGAGTGTCATCTTCTCCAACTTGGCGAGCATCGCAAAGGCTTTCTTCTCCGTAAAATTGCTTTTCAAAGCGACCACAGTCTGGTTGTAATTCACCCCGACACTGCGAAATTGCCCGTACAAAGTCGTCAGTTTCTGATAATAATCGAGCAACGAACGATCCACTTTTATCACCCGAAATGTCTCATCAAAGACTCTTGCCTTGATGAAAGCCGACAAACTCTGAACTCCTGCCGCTTCCTTCATAGATAGGAATTGTGCAAATTCGGTAGGCGTGAAATTGACGGAAACACGCTTCTCCGTCTTCTCTTTGGAGCTTATACTCCTCATTTGTTTACTTTGGATTTTAGTGTTTCACGACATCACCGGCATTTGAGGCATCGCATTCTTCCTATCAAGAAAAAACGACTTCGGAGTTTTTTCAGCTCTCTGCAAGAGCAAGGGTTTTATGCTGCAAAAACGAAGTCGTGCTGCATAAGACATACCTTGCTATTTGCTCCGACGCAAATAAATCCGTCCCGAAGGACGGTGCGTTACCTTCTCGAAAAGAATGTCTCCTAATGCCTTCAATGCACCGGCTCATCGCTTGGGTGCAAAGTTACTACCTATTGTGTATAAGTTAGTTACAAGCGACGAAGCCATAAGTAACCAAATCGAAGCCACAAGTACGCAGTTAATAAAAAGGGGGTAAAATTAGCTTGAAAGGCATCTATATTTGCCCCGTCAGACAGGTGCCCACGGGTAGGAGGGCATACCAACTTCCACAAGTCTAAACACCTGTTTGTACCTATTTGAAGAGGCAACCAAGGATATGGCAATAGAAATGACAATGGGCATAGGGCAGCAGTTCCATATACACTTGCACAAGTGTACAATGGGAGACGTGCGGGAGGATGTATGCAAGTATAAAGCCCGTTATGTTTCCCAATACTTAGGTAAGGATGGAAATACCCCATCAAGTAAGGCTCTGTTCCCTTATCGAAGCATCCAGCAGTATGTCTATATGGAAATCTATTTCCTTATGGCGGTAATTCTCCATCTGCCCTTTCATAGAATCAAAGCAAGGTGTGCATACACCTTCCCATCCATATATGTAAAACCATTAAACAGAAAATGAAATGAAAAAGAAACCTGTTTTTATCGCCTTCTCCACTCAGAAGGGTGGTGTCGGCAAAACGACCTTCACGGTCTTGGCGGCAAGTTACCTGCACTATGTTTGCGGGTATAATCTGATTGTCGTGGATTGCGATTATCCGCAATTCAGCATCAATGCCATGCGTCAGCGTGATGCACAAGGCTTGGAACGCAACCCTTCGCTGCAAGAATTGGCTGTTGCCCAGTTCTCCGATGGGTCTAAGTCCACATACACCATTCTCTGTTCAACGGCAGATACAGCCGTGGAAACAGTCAGGGAATATCTGGAAACGAACGAACCGGATACGGATTTCGTCTTCTTTGACCTGCCCGGGACCATCAACAACGATGGTGTGGTGAACACGCTATCCGGAATGGATTACATCTTTACGCCGATTTCCGCAGACCGTATCTCGTTGGAGAGTACCCTGAGTTTTGCTTCCGTCATCAAGACAGGCATCACCGACAATCCACAGACGGAGAACAAAGGAATATACCTTTTCTGGAACATGGTGGACGGCAGGGAGAAAACACCGCTCTATGCACTGTACGAAACAGTGATTGCCGAATTGGGGCTTCCTCTGTTGCCGACTGCCGTCCCCAATACGACCCGCTATAAGAAGGAGGCGACAGATAATGGGGCTACTCTGTTTCGTTCCACCATCTTTCCTCCTTCCCGCACCCTTTTGAGAGGCAGCAAATTGAAGGAACTTGTAGAAGATATTCTTAACATCATTAAAGCAGCAGATTATGGCAGAGAAGAATAAAGGGAAAGTCGATCCCGTAGCCATTCGGGAATTGATTTCACAAGGTATCCCGATGAAAAAGAAAGAGAGAGAGATGGCTGCATCAATCGCAGTCGAGGAAAAGAAAAACGATATGATTGAAGTTTCCCAAGAAACGGCGGAAGAATTCCATTCTCCCATCCGTACCCGTCGCAGGAATGTCGCCAAGGGAGACTATGTATCACTCTTCATGCACCGCAATGATTTGTTTGACCGAAAGGCTATCTACATCTCCAAAGAATTGCAGGATAAGCTGGCGGAGATTGTCCTCTTCATCAGGAAGCGGGAAATGACACTGGGAATGTATGTCGAAAATATCCTCCTCAAACATTTAGAGGATTACAAAGAAGAGATCAACCGATTAAGCGAACAGAATTTCAAGAAATTATTGTGATATGAAACAGACATTTTTCATTCTGCTGCTGGTCGGCTTGGCCTATCTCGGCAGCGTGCAGGTCGTACGTTTCCTATACGATCTTTATCGAAAAGCCAAGCGACTTCACCAAGACCTAAGACTCTTCTTCAAGGAACGGGGAAAAGACAAAATCGTCGTTACCATCCGTATTCCCAAGCGGGAGTTCGCACAAGAGGAGAATGTCCTGTTGGCCGAACTTCCCATAACACCCGAAGAGGAGAACGAGGAGAATAGCGAGCCTGCTGAATCTTCGGAATTTCAAGATATGGAAAGTGAAGAGGAGTACGTTCAGGTGGAGTTCGAGGGAGAAAGCCATTCCCTTTCGGAGAGCATCACGGCGAAAGAACTGCACCACATGGGAAGTGTCCTGTCCCGTAAGGAGGTTCCCATAGAGGAAGAGGTCAAAGCGACAGAAACCATCTGTAAGCTGCACGATTCACCGATGCTCCAAGAGATAGAGAAAGTTGCCGGCGGACGTGTCCATGAACTGCTGGAACGTGTCATGAATCAAGCTCCCAAGGCGGTTCAGTCCGGGAACTTCGATTACAGCAAATTTATCAAGATATAGTATTCACCCATCAAAAGAAAAATCATGAGCAATCCGATTCACATCGCCATTGCATCCCCTTTGGGAGGTGTCGGCAAAACCACGCTTACCGTACTTGCGGCAAGTACCCTTCACTATCATTTAGGATACAGCGTTGCGGTAATAGACTGCAATTATCCGCTCTATACGACGGCTTACCTAAGGGGAAAAGAAACTGAGGTACAAAATAAGTAAGGATTTTCCGATAAGTGCCTCAAAAATATGATGCGGCAACCATTATGGCATCAACCCTATCCAATCGTTTGTGTCCCCATAGCAAAAGCATGGAAGGAAACAGAGCGACTCCAAGCGGAAATTCACCCCAAGTGTATCTTTTTCGATCTGCCGTCATTGATGCGAACCGAAGGGACGGTGAAATTGCTGACCCGTATGGATGCGGTCATCTTTCCCGTTACGGGCAACCCGATGGATGCCGATGCCGTCCGCCGCTTCATTGAGATTGTAGGCGAACAGATATTGACCATGGGCAAAGGAAGCATCAAGGAACTCTGCCTGCTTCGCAATATGGTCGGCTCTTGGGAAAAAGAAGAAGTTCAAGAACGGTGTCGGACGCTTGCCGACGAAACGGGAGCAGTACTTATGCAGACCTCCTTACCATATTCCAAACATTTCCGTCCCTCTTTCGCTGACGGCAAGGCGGGTATTTGTACGCTCCATTATCCCCGTAGCGGAACATTAGGTCGGCTTGCCGATAGTTTGGGGAAAGAACTTCACGAAATCATCTCCCGCCTATGTTCCGAGTAGTTTTTATCGCATTCGTGCTTTATCTCCTATGGCTGCTTCTATTCTTTGGGTACGAACGAAGAAAGAGAATGGCAAGGCGAAAAGCCCAAAGGGACAATTCCACAGAAGAGGTTTCCAAGACTGAAATCATCGGTAAAAGTCGCTTTCAAATATGCCACTCGAAGCCACAAGTACGCAGTTATCCGGAAGTCGATTTTACGGAGAAAAAGAGTTCTACATTTGCCACGGAAAGCGGAAACCACTCCGGAGATACGGAAGGACTTCCTGAAATCGACGATGTGCCCCTACAGTATGAAACAGATGGGGCTACGGCAGGAGAAGAGGAAGAAGTCGAAATGGCAGTGCCGCACGCTGAAAAGGAAACATACGACGGAGGGATTGACTTTGAACGGGTGCAGGAAGCCTTGTCGGTCATACACCGAAACGCCTCTTCCATAGGAGAACGGCAGAGAGCCGGTGAGACACTGACCGAATTGGAAGGCACTAGTCTGATGGAAACACTCCGAAGCGATACTGTCCGTTCTTCCACGATAGACGATATTGTCCGCAGCCGTTTTGAAGAACTTTATGTTCCCTCTGAGGGCAAGGGCAAATAGTAACAAACCCATTAAACAGTCAAAGACGATGAAAGAAAAAGAGTACGGCTGACTCTGAGAGAGAAGCCACCACTGAAATCCGAAAGTAACAACAGTATTCACCCGTCGGGAGAACATATCCAATCCTCTCGGCACAAAACAAAAATTTATGACCAAAAGACATTTTCTTATCGCAGCCGTTCTGCTGCTTTCCGCCTATTCCGCCTTTGCCCAAGGCAACGGCTTGTCGGGCATCAACCAAGCCACCAACATGGTAACTTCCTATTTCGACCCTGCCACGAAACTCATCTACGCCATCGGCGCAGTCGTGGGACTTATCGGTGGGGTAAAGGTCTATTCAAAGTTTTCGTCAGGCGACCCGGACACCTCGAAGACCGCTGCAAGCTGGTTTGGAGCCTGTATTTTCCTTATTGTCGCAGCCACCATTTTAAGAAGTTTCTTCCTCTAAGCCTATGGAGACCTATCCCATCAACAAGGGGATCGGTCGCTCGGTAGAGTTTCAGGGACTCAAAAGCCAATACCTGTTCATCTTCGCAGGAGGGCTGCTCGCCCTCTTCGTGCTGTTTGTCATCCTCTACATGGCGGGTGTCAATCAATGGATTTGTATCGGATTCGGAGGTACTGCCGCAACCATCTTGGTGTGGCAGACCTTCTCCCTGAACAGGAAGTACGGGGAACACGGGCTGATGAAGCGTTCCGCGCTGCACAGCCATCCCCGTTACCTCATCAACCGACGACGCATTCCCCGTCTGCTGCGGCACAAGGAGCTGCCAAGACGAAAGAGAAGAGAGCGTAAAAGAACAAACAAAGGAAAGGAGGACAAAGAATGAGAAACGTACTGAAAGCCACCACGCTGGAAAACCGCTTTCCGCTGCTTGCCGTCGAAGAGGGCTGCATCCTCTCGAAGGACGCCGACATCACGGTCGCCTTCCGTGTGGACTTGCCCGAACTTTATACCGTGACGAGTGCGGAGTATGCCGCCATCCATTCGGCTTGGGTGAAGGCAATCAAGGTCTTGCCGACCTACAGCGTCGTACACAAGCAGGACTGGTTTGTCAAGGAGGGCTACCGTCCGGATTTACAAAAGGAGGAGATGAGTTTTCTCTCCCGCAGTTTCGAGCGGCACTTCAACGAGCGTCCGTTCCTGAACCACGCCTGCTACCTGTTCCTGATCAAGACAACCAGGAATCGCAGCCGACAACAGAGCAATTTTTCCACGCTCTGCCGTGGGCATATCATTCCCAAGGAAGTACGCGACAAGGATACCGCCCGCAAGTTCCTCGAAGCCACCGATCAGTTTGAGCGGATTATGAACGAGTGCGGCTTTGTCCGCCTGAGGCGATTGAGCGACGAAGAGATTGTCGGCACGGACGAAAAACCGGGACTGATAGAAAAATACTTCTCGCTTTCCCTTTCCGACACAACGGTATTGGAGGACATCGACCTGAGAGCTGACCGGATGCGTATCGGCGATAAGCGGCTCTGCCTGCATACCCTCTCCGATACGGAAGATCTTCCCGGACAGGTGGGAACGGATATGCGTTACGAACGCCTGTCCACCGACCGCAGTGACTGCCGTCTTTCGTTTGCCGCTCCCGTAGGACTGTTGCTGCCATGCAGCCATATTTACAACCAGTATGTGCTCATTGACGACAGTGCGGAAAACCTGCAACGCTTTGAGAAGAACGCAAGGAACATGCACTCGCTCTCACGCTACAGCCGAAGCAACCAGATCAACAAGCAATGGATAGACGAGTATCTGAACGAGGCGCACAGCTTCGGGCTTACCTCTGTCCGCTGCCACTGCAACGTGCTGGCATGGAGTGAGGATGAGGAGGAACTCCGACGTATCCGCAACGACGTGGGCAGCCAGCTCGCACTGATGGAGTGCAAGCCACGGCACAACACCGTGGACGTGCCTACGCTCTTCTGGGCAGGCATCCCCGGCAATGAAGCCGACTTCCCCGCCGAAGAGAGTTTCTATACCTTCATCGAACAGGCGGTCTGCTTCTTCAACGAGGAGACCAACTACCAGGATTCGCTCTCGCCGTTTGGTATCAAGATGGCAGACCGCAGCGGCAAGCCGATTCATTTGGATATTTCCGACCTGCCGATGAAAAAAGGCATCATCACCAACCGAAACAAGTTCATATTGGGACCATCGGGCAGCGGTAAGTCGTTTTTCACCAACCACCTGTTAAGACAGTACTGGGAACAGAATACCCATATCGTTTTGGTGGACACGGGAAACAGCTATCAGGGACTGTGCGAGATGATACGCCACAAGACACAGGGTGAGGACGGGGTCTATTTCACCTACACGGACGAAAGCCCCATCAGTTTCAACCCATTCTATACACCGGACAAGGTGTTTGACGTGGAGAAGCGCGAGAGCATCAAGACATTGCTGCTCACCCTGTGGAAGAAAGACAACGAGCCTGCCACACGCTCGGAGGAGGTTGCCCTCTCCAATGCCGTGTCACTTTTTATCGAGCGTATCAAGATGGACGACAGCATTGTACCCTCGTTCAACAGCTTTTATGAGTATCTCACCACCGACTATTCGACTCTGCTCCATGAGAAGAAGGTCAGGGAAAAGGACTTTGACCTTGCGAACTTTCTCAACGTCTTGGAACCATACTATAAGGGCGGAGAGTACGACTATCTGTTGAACTCGGACAAGCAGCTTGACCTGTTGAACGCACGTTTCATCGTCTTCGAGATTGATGCGATAAAAGATCATCCCATCCTTTTCCCCATCACCACCATCATCATTATGGAACTCTTCATCAATAAGATGCGGAGACTGAAGGGAATACGGAAGGTCATCCTCATCGAGGAGGCTTGGAAGGCGATTGCGTCCGCAAATATGGCGGGATATATAAAATACCTCTACAAAACGGTAAGAAAATTCTTCGGAGAGGCGATTGTGGTCACTCAGGAGGTGGACGACATCATTCAGTCGCCCATTGTCAAGGAGAGCATCATCAACAACTCCGACTGCAAGATACTGCTTGACCAGCGTAAGTACATGAACAAGTTCGACCAGATACAGGAACTCTTGGGACTGACGGACAAGGAACGGGGGCAGATACTCTCCATCAACCAGAGCAACGACGCCACAAGGTCATACAAGGAGGTTTGGATCGGACTGGGCGGCGTGCAGTCCGCCGTCTATGCCACGGAGGTGTCTAAAGCCGAATACTTCACTTACACGACGGAGGAGACGGAGAAGATACGTGTGCTTGCCCGAGCCGAAAAACTCGGCGGCAACATGGAGCTTGCCGTCAGACAACTTGCCGAAGAGACATAATCAACAAGAATATTCACTAAAATCCAAAGTAAAATGAAAAAGAAAATTTTAATGCTTATGGCGTGCGCTTGCCTCATGGCAGGCAGTGCACACGCCCAGTGGGTGGTCACAGACCCCACCAATCTCGCACAGAGTATCATCAACACCACCAAGGAAATTGTGCAGACCTCTAAGACGGTCAAGAACACGCTCGACAACTTCAAGGAGGTGGAGAAACTCTACAATGAGAGCAAGAAATACTACGATGCCCTGAAAAAGGTGAACGACCTCGTTCGGGATGCTCAGCGGGTGAAGGAGACCATTCTGATGGTCGGGGAAATCTCCGACATCTATGTGAACAACTACAAGAAGATGCTCTCCGACCCGAACTTCCGACCGGAGGAACTGATTGCCATTGCCAACGGCTATACCAAACTGCTTGGCGAGAGCAACAACCTGCTCAAGGAACTGAAGCAGGTGGTGAACATCACCACGCTGAAGATGACAGACAAGGAGCGTATGGACGTGGTGGACCGCTGCTACAAGGAGGTGAGGGACTACCGCAACCTCGTGCGCTACTACACCAACAAGAACATTTCCGTGAGTTATCTCAGAGCCAAGAAGCAGCAGGACACCGATCGAGTGCTCTCGCTCTACGGAACAGACAATGAAAGGTATTGGTAGTCATGGGAACGGAATTTGACAATCTGCATCAGGTACTCCGTTCGCTTTATACGGAGATGATGCCCATGTGTGGCGACATGATTGCCGTTGCAAAGGGGATTGCGGGCTTGGGTGCTCTCTTCTATGTGGCACTCAGGATATGGCAGACGCTTGCCCGTGCCGAGCCTATCGACGTCTATCCGCTGCTCCGTCCGTTCGCTCTCGGTCTCTGCATTCTCTTCTTCCCGATGGTCTTGGATACCATCAACGGCGTGCTCAGTCCTGTCGTGCAGGGAACACACAAGATGATGGAAACGCAGACCTTCAAGATGGACGAATATCGTAAAATGCGGGACAAGATAGAATATGAATCTATGGTGCGTAACCCGGAGACCGCCTACTTGGTAAGCAATGAGGAGTTTGATAAGAAGCTCGATGAACTCGGACTCTTGCCTTCGGACATGGCAACGATGGCTGGAATGTACGTGGAGCGTGGTATGTATAATTTCAAGAAATGGTTTCGCAATATGGTGCGGGAGTTCTTGGAGCTACTTTTTGCCGCTTCCGCCCTGCTCATCGATACGCTCAGGACTTTCTTCCTGATTGTCCTCTCCATCTTGGGTCCGATAGCCTTTGCCATCTCCGTATGGGACGGTTTTCAGAGCACCCTTATGCAATGGATAACGAGGTATGTCTCCATCTATTTCTGGCTGCCCGTGGCGGACTTGTTCAGTTCGATGCTGGCAAAAATCCAGGAACTGATGCTCAAGCACGACATCACACAGTTACAGAACGACCCGACCTATTCCATAGATGCCTCGAACGGAGTGTACTTGGTTTTTATGATCATAGGTATCATCGGCTACTTTACCGTCCCCACCGTTGCCGGTTGGATTATCCAAGCAGGAGGTGCAGGCAACTATGGCAAGAACGTGGGACTTGCTGCTGCAAAGGGTGCCGGTATCGCAGGTGCTGTTGGTGGGGCTGTCGGAGGATATGTCGGAGGACACGGACGAAATGTAATGAACTATGCAGGGAGCAAGGGAAAAGAGATCGCCGGGAAATTATTTCATCGAGGAGATAAATCATCAGAATCATCCGAACCATCGGAATAAAATTAAAGTACTATGGAATTTAAGTCATTAAAGAATATCGAAACAAGTTTCAGGCAGATACGGCTCTTTACGCTGGTGGTCGTCTGTCTGTGTGCCGCCCTTACGGGCTATTCGGTGTGGAGTGCCTACTCCTTTGCCGAAGCCCAGCGGCAGAAAATCTATGTATTGGACGGCGGAAAGTCGCTGATGCTCGCACTCTCGCAGGATTTGTCACAGAATCGCCCGGCGGAGGCAAAAGAGCACGTGCGTCGCTTTCACGAACTCTTCTTTACGCTTTCACCCGACAAGAGTGCTATCGAAAGCAATATATCCCGTGCATTGCTCTTGGCAGACAAAAGTGCCTACAACTATTATCGGGATTTCTCGGAGAAGGGATATTACAATCGTATCA
>RCNI01001677.1_pt1 | contig 11556 bp, 7 predicted proteins | sample 2041151 | NCBI WGS metagenome assembly RCNI01 (sample SAMN09708214, study PRJNA481090) | feces metagenome | isolation source: feces | place: Antarctica: Albino Rookery
GTGCCATCCATATCCAACGCCAATCTCTTGATTCTGGCGAGTTTATCCTTCAGTTCCGGAGTCAGCACCTTGTTGTAGTTTTCTTGCATCATGATCATCAGGAATTATTTTCTTCAAATATACTATTAAAAAGACAAAGAAATCATCTTTGCAACTTTTTCTTTTTCACTTAATACATTGCAAATATACTGTTTTTCGCAGAAAACGAAAAAATGAATTAATAAAACATAGACAATACGAAAAAATTAGAAAAAGTTTTATACCTTTACCAATGTTTAAAGAAAAGTTACGAAATCCATAAAAAAACAATACAATGATTTCAATCGATCAGATCATTGAGAAAGCATCTGACACAAAAGCTCTCATCATCTGCGAAGACGCAGGACAGCAAGTTGCTGAAATGTTCAACAATTTATTTCCTGGAGAAAAAGCAGCGATCATTTCCGATATAAACACCTATGGTGTTTCTGGAAAAGAAATACACGAAGTGCTGAACGAGGCTGATATCCCACAAGCCGATCCCCTCATCCTGGATGATCCGGATCTTTTCGCAGAATGGGGTTTCATGGAGAAAGTCGAAAACTATCTGAAAACAAACGAAGCTATCGGCATCGCTGTCGGTTCCGGAGTCATCAACGACTTGACCAAACTCGCTTCTGAACATCTTGGAAAGAGGTACATGGTCTGCGGCACTGCGGCTTCCATGGATGGCTATACCGCTTACGGCGCATCAATTTCCTTTGAAGGTAATAAACAGACCTTCAATTGCCGTGCACCTTACGGTATCCTCCTCGATCCGGCTATCGCAGCAAAGGCTCCGAAGGAACTGGCCGCCTCCGGCTACGCGGATCTCATCGCAAAAGTTCCGGCAGGGGCAGATTGGATGATTGCAGACGCGCTGGGTATCGAGGCGATCGATCCCTTCGCCTGGGAAATCCTGAATCAGAAACTTACGAAATCTTTGGCACATCCAGAGAAGGTTTTCAAAGGCGATTTCGAAGCGACGAAGGATCTGGCGGAACTGCTTATTCTAAGCGGCTTTGCAATGCAGGCCATACAATCCAGCCGTCCGGCTTCAGGAACGGAACACCAATACAGTCACTGCTGGGATATCGAGAACCTTTGCATTGACGGCAAACATGTTTCACACGGTTTCAAGGTAGGCATCGGCACCCTCGTTTCCACCGCCTCTCTTGAGTTTCTTGTGAATTATGACATGAGCAAGATCGATGTGGAAAAATGTGTCGCCAAATGGCCGGAATGGGAAAAGATGGAAGCACGGATTCTAGAACTGACAGACCACAACAACGGACTCCGGACCAGATGTCTGGGTGAAGCTAAAGCGAAATACACCGACAAGGACGGCTTACGCAAAGAACTGAACCTGTTCCTTGCCAAATGGCCGGAACTCAGCAAGAAGATCAAGGAACACATCTATTCCTATGACCAAGTAAAAGCCTGTCTGAAAGCTGTCGGCGCACCCTATGAGCCTGAAATGATTCATGTTTCAAGAACACACCTCAGAGACACCTTTAGAATCATCCCTTACATGAGAAGCCGGTACACAAACGTCGATATCATCTATAGACTAGGACTGCTCGATGAACTGGAAACTCAATTGTTCGGCAAGGGAGGACATTATGAAATCGCATAATTTTTAACGAAAACCACATAATTCATGAAAAAAATAACTGTAACAATCCTGAAGGCCGTCTTATACGTAGGAGTACTGACACCCCTCCTTTCGGCTTGTGAAAAAGACCAAGCGACAGCAGGCCAGACACGTCCCTCTGTAAAATTCGAAAAAGACTTTATGGAGCGGCTCCATTTCCCACTATCTGATGCAATTATCTACAGCAAAGGAGTCGGTTTGAACCGCAACGCCATCATCCAAAGTTTCGACATTGCGAAAGATGGTTCTATCTATTATAATCAGATCGCCGGGAACACCTTACACCAGATGAACATCATCCACGGACAGCCAGGTGAAGAAAACCCCGGAGAGATGATGGTACTGGAATACTTCGGGCATGGCTCGAACATGGCAATAGAAGAGACCAAGCATGGCACCTATATATGGATGGGCAGCTATGGAAACAAGGGCAGCGACGGAACTTACGGCGGCTCACAAGCGATTTCCCGTATCAAATTCGTTCCGGGGACGACAGTCCAATGCGATGCCGGAGAAGCATTCTACTTGCCAGGAGCCAAAAATATCCACCCTGCCATCAACCAGGAGAAGGACCTCCTCGGAATCGAATTCTCTGAAAAGAAATCCGGTTTCTACATCCGTAACTTCATCGTCTATCGGCTGAGCGAGGCAATGAAACTCGAACCCGAAAAGATGAAACTTGCAGAAAAGATCACTTACGGCGGTGAAGACCAGCGTCCGGAGGTCAGCGAAATCACAGAAATCTCCGCCAGAAACCTTTCCCGACTCGAGGCTCTTTTCCACATCAAGCTCGCCGACGGCTTCGGAGATAATGGAGGCCTCGTCGGCAAATATGCTTTCCAAGGCTTCGACATCGATGAGGAATTCATTTATTATTATGAAGGATGGGGCAATGATAACGACCCTAAGAAATCCTCGCATGCTATCGTCAGCGTTGTGGACAAAAGACTCAACCTACTCAGCCGCAAGGAAGTCAAAGCCTTTGAAGACCCTGATCTGCTGATGAAGTTCGACATGTCTGACCGAGGCTATTTTGAAGCTGAAGGAATCAAAATCAAAGGCAACAAACTCTACATCGGCGGGGCAACCCGTAAAATCATGAAAGTTACCTGGCCAAATGGAAAAGTAGAAAATATAGATCGTCGTCTGGCTAACATTCTCGTCTACTGATTCCCCGCTTCCAAGATAATAACATTAGAAACTGATAAAATATCATGAAAAGATTACTGACTCTCTGTATTTTGCTCCTCGGGATCCTGACATCCTGCAACAAGAACGTCACTCCTCCGATCCCGACAATCTACGAGTATGCCCTGACCGTAGTGGACAAGGCAGACTTCCCGATCGACGGCATCGAAGTCGAAGTCTTCATGCCCCATAAGCCCGATTTCGTGGTCATGAAAAAAACCACCGACATCTTCGGGAAAACACATTTCCTGAACTTGAAAGAAGGCCAGTACCTGTTTGTAGCAAAAAAAACCGGCGAAACGGAAACAACACTGGCAAAAGCTGAACTGACAGTAACATCAGATAACGGAAAAAACAACAGTATACTGAAAAGCAGCAGTTACGAAGTTCCTGTATCTGATCTCAAAGTCATTGTGAAATCAGATAAAGGCGTCGCCATTGAAGGCCGGAAAATAGAACTGGTCACTAAAGAAGGCGCCATACTCTACAAATCCGGGAAAACAGACGATAGAGGCGAACTCCTCATCGAGAAGTTGCCGCTGATTTCCTTCTTCGTCAAGATTTATGACGAGTTCGACGAATTTGTCGCCATCACAGAAGAAGTGACGATCAGACCGGAAACCAAGAATGAAGTAGAATCCATCATCGTCAAGATGCAGCACAACTCAGACATTGTCGTCACCGGCATGCTCGTCGACCCGGCAGGAACCGACTGCCCTTCCAACGGATCTACTTCAGGAGGGGGATTCGCCCACCAGCCCGGCTATGAATACATCCAGCTGATGGCTTTGAAAGATATTGACTTCTCCGTCACTCCTTACTGCATCGTTGTCTGCAACAATGTCAGCAAAGCAGAAGACAACAACTATCCATCCACCGGTAAAGGTTGGATCGGCAGCAAAGTCAGACCATCGAAGACAACCTACCAGATCAACCTGACAGAAAGAAGTGTCAAGAAAGGAGAATTCTTCTACGTCGGACGATCAGGGCGGATGATTGCAAGCTATTACAATGAATGGGGCAGCCCGACCATCGAGGCAGACCGCTGGTGGACCTGGGAGTTCCGCTACAATGAAGGCGCTGACGGCAACGGCCTCGCGAAAGGCGGTTCCGGGCTATTCAACAATCTCAGCAGCGGAAGCAATACCCCTGACGGCGTTGCTATCTTCAAAGGCACCTCAATCGATGAAAATACCATCCCTCAGGATGTCGTCTTCTACGGCAGAAATGCCAAGATCAGATCTGGAGACAATTACCGCATCTGCGACAACGATGTCTACAAGACCGTCAACTCAAAGGGAGAAGCTCAACCGAATTACGGTGACGGTACCAACATCTGGATGGCCGATCAAGGCTTCCACGACGACGGTTGCTTCATCATGATGGGAGGAATGGTTTCGTCTACAGAATGGCTCAAACCACGCACAGGGAAAATCATCCAGCTGAAAGTCAAGGACGGCCCGACTTCCGTCAGCATCGCTGACATCGAAGACGTGGAAGGCGTTACCAAATTTTTCGAATGACAATAAAAACTAATATACCATGAAACATTAATTCTGAAAATTATGATGAAAAGAAATATAGTCGGCAGTATTGCAATGGTCTCCCTGTGCTGCATTCTGGGAGTGCCGTCGATGAAAGCAACTTCCAAGCAAGGAGAAACAAAGCTGATCGCTACTGTTCAAGATGACATCATTGTCAAAGGCTGCATCAAGGATGCATCCGGTGCAAGACTGATCGGTGTAGGTGTCCGCATCGTCGGCACCAACCATGGTACCGTTACAGACCTGGACGGTAACTACAGCATCGCACTCTCGGATGCAAATGCAAAATTAGAGTTTTCGTATATCGGATTCAATACTGAAATAGTCGCCTATGCTGGACAAGAGACCATCAATTTGACCCTACAGGAAGATATCAGGACTCTGGATGAAGTCGTTGTCGTAGGCTACGGTACGATGAAGAAACGCGATCTGGTCGGCGCTGTCGACCACATCGGATCAGATGCTCTGGAAGGACGTTCCGCTCCTTCACTGACACGTAGTCTGCAAGGACAGATTCCGAACCTGAACATCACCATGCGTGATGGTAAACCGGACCGTGGAGCTTCCTACAACATCCGTGGAACGACATCCATCGGAGCCGGAGGATCCGCCCTCATCCTCATTGATGGCGTGGAAGGCGATCCGAACAGCATCAACCCGGAAGATATCGAAAGCGTTTCCGTACTGAAAGATGCCTCCTCTGCCGCAGTCTATGGCGCGAGAGGTACTTTCGGAGTCGTGCTCATCACAACAAAAAATGCATCAAAAGGTAAGGTAAAGGTCAACTACAACGGAAGCGTCTCCTTCAATCAGCGCACTGTCAAACCGAATCTCGTGACCAATGGCCTGCAGTGGACCGATGATTTCGTCGAGGCTTACTACAACAACAAAGGCGTCATGCCATCAACCATCAACAACATCTTCCGCTATTCTCCGGAATGGCATGAAGAACTCCGCAGACACAATGCAAATCCGGAACTCCCGGTTGTCCAGATCAACGAAAATACCGGTGAATACGAATATTTCGGCAACACGGACTGGGATACTCTCCTGTTCAAAGATGTGGCAACCGGAACCGACCACTCCATCAGCGTGACCGGAGGCAACGAAAAATCCAGCTTCTATGTATCCGGAAGATATTTCATGCAAAACGGTATCTACCGCAGAAACACCGACGATTTCAACCGCGGCAACGTCCGGGCGAAAGGACAGATCCAGATTCTGCCTTGGTTAAGCATCGACAACAACTTCGACTTGATGCAGAAATCCTATACCTATCCGCTGATATCCTATGACCACACCTTGAACATCCAACGTAACTTGGAACATCAAGGCTTCCCGATGGCTGTACTCTACAATCCAGACGGCTCCCTGACCTACAGCGCCGTCTACAATGCAGTCGGTGACTTCTATAACGAGACCTCCAGACAAATCCAGAACACACTCCAGATCAAGAATACGGTCGGACTCAACATCGTCCCGATCAAGGACGTGCTCCGTTTCCGTGGTGACTTCACCTACATGAACACTCATTACAAGAAACTCCGTACCTTGAACTACGTGCCTTACAGTACCGGTCCTGGCAGATTCTCTGAAAAGGGAAAGAGCATCATGATGAATTCGGATGACGAGACCCAGTACATGGCAGCCAACATAAACGGAACCTGGACTCCGAGACTCGGAGACCGCCACTCCTTGACCGTCATGGCCGGATGGAACCTGGAAACTTCCAAAATGGACCACCATTACATGGAACGCGACGGTTTCCTCTTCCCGGACAAACCGAACTTCGAGCTGATGGACGGCATCAACTACAAGCTCGGACAAAGTGACAAGAACTGGGCTTATGTGGGCATTTTCTACAGATTGAACTACAACTACAAAGGCCGTTACCTCATCGAGACCAGTGGCCGTTACGACGGTTCTTCCAAGTTCCCGGTCAACCAGAAGTGGGGATTCTTCCCGTCAGCATCATTGGCCTGGAGGATTTCAGAAGAGAAATGGATGGAAGGCGCCAAATCATGGATGGATAACTTCAAACTACGATTCTCAGTCGGCTCACTGGGCAACGGCAACGTCGCTCCTTACATGTTCCTTCCGACCATGGCAATGCACAAGACGAATGTCATTCTCGGCGGACAGCAGGTCAACTACACGCAGTATCCGGGACTGATTCCGGACAGTCTGACCTGGGAGACCGTGACCACCTATGACGCGGGCATCGACGTCGACCTGTTCAAGGACCGTTTCTCTTTCGCTTTCGACTGGTACAACCGAAATACGACTGACATGTACACCGTAGGTCCGACCTTGCCGGAAGTGCTGGGTACGACACAACCTAAAGGAAACTATGCCGACTTGAAGACACAGGGATGGGAGTTCACGATTTCCTGGAGAGACAGTTTCAAACTGGCCGGAAGCGACTTCCAGTACGGGCTCAAATTCATGTTGTGGGATAGTCAAAGCTGGATTACCAAGTACAACAACGAAACCGGCAAGATCAGCGATTATTACGAAGGCTACAAGATCGGTGACATCTGGGGTTACCAGATTGAAGGTCTCTTCACCTCCTATGATGACATTGCCAACCATGCCGACCAAAATTACATAAAAATCAGCGACTCCCGTGTATGGCAACCCGGTGACCTCAAATTCAAGGACGTGAATGGAGACGGAAAGATCGACAAAGGCGCTCAGACTCTTGAAGACCATGGTGACCTTGTCATCGTCGGCAACGAAGCACAGCGCTACCAGTTCGGTTTGAACCTCAACCTCAATTGGAAAGGATTCGGTATCAGTGCCTTCTTCCAGGGTGTAGGCAAGAAAGATTGGTATCCGGGACAAGACTCCGGTCTGTTCTGGGGAAAATACAACCGTCCCTACGGCTATGATCTGAAAATGCACGAAGACCGCTGGACGCCTGCTAATCCGAATCCAGATGCTTACTGGCCTAGACTCATCGGCTACTCCTCCCAAAACAGCGAACGTCCTATGGGTACACCGAATAACCGGTACATGCAGGACGCTTCCTACCTCCGTCTGAAAGCACTCACCATCGACTATTCATTACCGAAACAGTGGATCGAGAAAATGAAGATCAGTGCTTTCAAGATTTACTTTACCGGAGAGAACATGTTCACCTTCTCCAACATCTGCGAGAACTTCGACCCGGAAGTCATACAGGGTGGTGATCCGGATCTGAAAGATCGTGGCGGAAAAGAACAGGGTTACAGCTACCCTATGCTGAAATCTTTCACCATAGGATTGAATATCTCATTTTAAAAACAGAAATTGAACATGAAAAAAATATTATTGGCAATCATTGCTTCAGGACTGATTTTCACTTCCTGTGATGACTTCCTGACCAGAAATCCAGGAAACAAGATAACCCCTGACAATTTCTTCAAGAACGAAAGGGAAATCGAACTCTACGCGAACTCTTTCTACGAGCGTCAGATGCCGGCTACCGATATCGCTGAAGGAGAGAAAATGACCGATCTGATCGTCATCACCACTCCGGAATCTTATCTTACAGACGGCTATAGCCCTGCTGATGCCGGCGGATGGAGCTGGTCCAATCTCAGGAACATCAACTATTTCATCAGCAAAGTAAAGGACTCCCCTGTCTCAGAGAATATCCGGAACAAATGGATCGGCATCGCCAGATTCTGGAGAGCCATGTTTTATTTCGATAAAGTGAAATATTTCGGCGATGTGCCGTATTACGACTCTTGTCTGGAACCGGACGATAAGGAAGGTCTCTACAAGAAGAGAGATCCGAGGACCCTCGTCATGGACAAAGTTCTAGAGGACCTGGACGCCGCTATCGAATACGGTACCCCATCCAAAGACGGCTCCTGTACCTACGTGACGAAATATGTGGCGTTGGCCTACAAATCCAGAGTCTGTCTCTTCGAAGGTACTTTCCGGAAATACCACCCGGAATATGCTCTTCCCGATGCAGAGAAATGGCTGCAGGAATCCGTCAAAGCTGCTGAAGAACTGATTGCTTCCGGCGAATACAAGCTCCACAACACCGGCAACGCTGACGCGGACTACAGAGCGCTCTTCACCGCTGTCGACTGTGCTGGGATTCCTGCCATTTCAGATGAAGTCATCTGGGCCCAGGTCTATGACTTGAGTTTCAGAAGATGGCACGACCTGACCTGGAAATACAATTCCGGAACCTACGGCAGCAGATGGTCCCTCAACCGTACCTTTGTAAACACCTACCTGATGACAGACGGTTCTCGTTTCACCGATCAGGAAAACTGCAACACGATCGAGTTTGCACAGGAAATGCAGAACCGCGACCGCCGGTTGAAACAGACGATCCGTTATCCGGGTTACAAACGCAGCAACGGCAAGACCGCACTTCCGGACTTCGCTTTCACCCTGAACGGTTACCACATGTATAAATGGAGTCTGGACGACGATTACTTCGATTCCAAGAAAGAAGCGACCAATGCCGTCCCTATCCTCCGTTACGCAGAAGTCTTGCTCAATTATGCAGAAGCGAAAGCTGAACTCGGAGAAATGGGAAGCACCGTCTGGAACAAAACCATCAAGGCACTCCGCGAAAGAGCAGGGGTGAAAGGCACGGAACCGGCTGAAGCCGACCAGTACCTCATCCAGCACTTCTATCCGGAACTGACGGACAAATACCTGCTGGAAATCCGACGTGAGCGCGCGTGTGAACTGGTAGGAGAGAACCTCAGGAACGACGACCTCATGCGTTGGAAGAGAGGAGAACTGACCACCATGGAGTGGAAAGGCATCTATGTTCCGGAAGTGAACAAGCCTCAGGATCTGGATGGCGACGGCAAGAATGACATCTGCTTCTACAGTGGCAAGAAGCCATCGGTTTCCGGGGTGAAATTCGTGGCCCTCAACGACAACTTCACCGTAACGGACGGAAACCATGGCAATCTGGTCTGGGCAAAAGGCGTGGAAAGGAGCTGGCGTGACCACAAATATCTCCATCCGATTCCACGTAATGTCAGAGTATTGAATCCTACTCTAGAACAGAATCCAGGCTGGGAAGAATAATCGACAGGAAAGATACGGCCACCTGAACCTGACCGTATCTGCCTAAAAAACAATGAGACATGAAAAGAATACTACTCTCCCTGCTGACCCTGGCAACAAGCCTCTACACTGCAAAGTCAGCAGAACAACCCCGACAGCTGCCGCAATGGCTAGAAAAAGCCGTCATCTACCAGGTATACCCTGCTTCTTTCCAAGACAGTGACGGAAACGGCATCGGTGACCTCAAAGGCATCGAATCCCGGCTGGACTACATCAAGTCCATCGGCGTGAACACCATCTGGCTCAGTCCGATCTTCGATTCCGAATTCTTCGACGGTGGTTATGACATCACCGACTTCTACAAGGTCGATCCCCGTTACGGCACCAATACTCAGCTCGTGGAACTGGTGGAAAAGGTACATGAGAAAGGCATGCGCATCTTCATGGACCTGGTAGCCGGCCATACTTCTGACCAGCATCCTTGGTTCAAGCAATCTCAGGAAGCGGACCGCAACCTTCAGCACAGCGACTACTACATCTGGACCGATTCCAAGGACGTGAAACCGAAGAATTTCGTGACCCCGATCGGCGGTGAACGCGAGGGCAATTACCTCAAGAACTTCTTCGACTGCCAGCCGGCGCTCAACTACGGCTACGCAAACCCGGATCCGAACCATCCATGGGAGCAGCCGGTGGATGCCCCGGGTCCTCAGGCCGTCCGTCAGGAACTCAAGAACATCATTTCCTTCTGGATGGACAAAGGCATGGACGGTTTCCGTGTAGATATGGCGCACAGCCTGATCAAGAACGACAAGAACCACGTGGAGACCATCAAACTCTGGCGTGAAGTCCAGGACTGGTTCGCCGGAAAATATCCGGAAGGCGCCTTCGTCTCCGAGTGGGGCGAACCGACCAAATCCATCAAGGGAGGTCATTTCCACATTGACTTCATCTTCCACATCGGCCGTCAGGGCTACACTTCCCTCTTCTACAACACCGACAAGAAACAGACGGACAGAATCTGCTACTTCGAGAAAGAAGGAAGAGGTCAGGTCAAGAAATTCATTGACATGTACCGCACGGAATATGCGAACAACAGAGGACTGGGTTACCTTTCCATTCCGACCTCCAACCATGACATCTGGAGACTGCGCAACGATCGTCGCGACGACTATGACCAGCTCAAGACCGCGATGACCTTTCTGCTGACCATGCCGGGCATCCCGACCATCTACTACGGCGACGAAATCGGCATGCGTTACATCTTCGGTCTGCCGAACGTGGAAGGCAGCGTGCTCAAATCCAGGAACCGCGCCGGCTGCCGCACACCGATGCAATGGAACCAAGATCTCAACAAAGGATTCTCCACCGCAGATCCATCAAAACTATACATCGCCCAGGATCCGGCCGCAGATGCTCCAACTGTCATCAACCAGGACAAAGACCCGGAATCCCTGCTGAATTACGTCAGAGCCCTGCTCCGTCTCAGATCCTCATCCGATGCCCTCGGAAATTCAGGTGAATGGGAATTCATCAGTGACACCGATCAGCCTTATCCGATGGTCTATACCAGAACTGCCGGAGAAGAGCGATATGTGATCGCTATCAATCCTTCTGCCAAGAAAGTCAGCGCCGAATTCACCAGCCTTAAGGCCAATGGGGCCGAGGTGGTCATCAGTGCTAATGATAAAGTAACCTATAAATGCGCGAAAGGCCGGAACACCATGGACAAGGTAACGCTTGCCCCTGTATCCGCAGCCGTCATCCGACTCAAATAAATCTTAAAAATGACAGGATTCAGAAACTTGCTCGTCCTCACTGCCCTGGCCCTCACCCTCCCGGTGATGGCCGGCAACGAGTACCGGAAAAGCAGAGCACCGGAATGGCTTGGAGAAGCCGTCATCTACCACATCTATCCCAGCACCTATCAGGACTCCGACGGCAACACAACAATCACCATGCCGACAATCTCTGCAGTCCTTTTAAAACTGAACTGATTCTAAACTCATTCCTTCATCATGTCTTTCCGTGTCAACCTCGTTCTTCTCAGGATCGACACGGCCGGGAAAGCGATGAAGACCGCGATGACGATACTGAATATGCTGTCGATGCAATACCAGCCGG
>RCNI01001678.1_pt1 | contig 11555 bp, 7 predicted proteins | sample 2041151 | NCBI WGS metagenome assembly RCNI01 (sample SAMN09708214, study PRJNA481090) | feces metagenome | isolation source: feces | place: Antarctica: Albino Rookery
CCTATAATCCTCATATCCAAGATTTACATACGCAAAATTTTCAAAAGAAATACAAAAAGAATCTTCCTTCTTTCCAATAAAAGCAGGAGTCCTTCCATATTTATCACGTGCTACATAAATTCCCTCTTTTGTCATCAAGAGAATACTCATGGAACCATCTACGATGTCTTGCACATACTTAATTCCTTCTAATATGGAATCTTTCTTGCAAATCAACGCTGCAACTAATTCTGTGCCATTAACGTTCCCACCACTCATTTCCTGAAAATGTGTATGTCCATTTTCGTATACTTTTTTTAACAATTCATCAAGGTTATTTATTCTTCCAAGTGTAACAATAGAAAAACTACCAAGATGTGACTGGATTAATAATGGCTGAGGCTCATAATCTGAAATACAGCCAATTCCAAGATGTCCTGTCATCTCACCTGCATCTTTTTCAAACTTTGTACGGAAAGGAGAGTTTTCTATATTATGAATCGCTCTTTGAAACCCATTCGTACCATAAGTTGCCATTCCACCTCTTCTTGTACCAAGATGAGAATGGTAATCTACCCCGTAAAACAACTCCAGTGTACAGTTACGCTTTGATGCCACTCCGAAAAAACCGCCCATTTTTTTCTCCTTCCAGAATTCAATTACACTCCAAATTTACGTTTTCAGTTTAGCAGACATTTTTTCCTTAGTAAACCCAAAGACTTTCCATTTTTTTCATTTTTCCTCATTTTTTCATTTTATTTATTGTACTTATTATTTGTTCTAATTTTCGTTTATTATCATTTTTATATATATACATAAAATTTTATGCAAAATTGTTTTTTTTTACGTTCAGACAAATTTTAGTCTTTACTTATACCTACTTATACAATTATAATAGTCTCTAGCAGGTGAACTCTGCCATATCTGCATCGTCAGATTGTATCTAATTAATTTAATGTGTATATATAAGGAGGTAAGGTATGCCACAAAGGACAGACATTCACAAAATACTTATTATTGGTTCCGGTCCTATCATCATCGGCCAGGCTTGTGAGTTTGATTATTCGGGAACTCAGGCATGTAAAGCATTAAAAAAACTGGGGTATGAAATTGTTTTAGTTAACTCTAATCCAGCTACTATCATGACAGACCCTGAAACAGCTGATGTTACATACATCGAACCACTTAATGTAGAAAGACTTGAACAGATTATCGCAAAGGAACGTCCTGACGCGCTGCTCCCTAATCTTGGCGGCCAGTCCGGACTTAATTTATGTTCAGCACTTGCCAAAGCAGGCGTTCTTGACAAATACAATGTAGAAGTAATTGGTGTTCAGGTAGATGCCATCGAACGTGGCGAAGACCGTATCGAATTTAAAAATGCTATGAATGCTCTCGGCATCGAAATGGCACGTAGTGAAGTAGCTTATTCCGTTGAAGAAGCCCTTGCTATTGCTGATAAGCTTGGTTATCCTGTTGTTCTTCGTCCAGCTTATACTATGGGTGGTGCCGGCGGCGGCCTTGTTTATAATAAGGAAGAATTACAGACCGTATGCGCTCGTGGTTTAAAAGCCAGTCTTGTTGGTCAGGTTTTAGTTGAAGAATCCATTCTTGGATGGGAAGAGCTTGAACTTGAAATTGTTCGTGATCAGAAAAACAACATGATCACCGTCTGCTATATTGAAAATATTGATCCTCTGGGTGTTCACACCGGAGATTCTTTCTGTTCAGCACCTATGCTGACTATTTCTAAAGACTGTCAGAAACGTCTTCAAGAACAAGCATATAGGATTGTCGAATCTGTTGAAGTAATTGGCGGTACTAATGTTCAGTTCGCTCATGATCCTGTCAGTGACCGAATCATTGTTATCGAAATTAATCCTCGTACTTCTCGTTCATCAGCCCTTGCATCTAAAGCAACAGGTTTCCCTATTGCACTTGTATCAGCTATGCTTGCAGTAGGTCTTACTTTAGATGAAATCCCATGTGGTAAATATGGTACTCTTGACAAATATGTACCAGACAGTGATTACATTGTAATCAAATTTGCACGCTGGGCTTTCGAAAAATTCAAAGGTGTAGAAGATAAACTAGGAACACAGATGCGAGCTGTTGGAGAAGTTATGAGTGTTGGTAAAACCTATAAAGAAGCACTTCAGAAAGCCATCCGTTCTCTTGAGACAGGATGCTACGGTCTTGGACATACTAAGAACTTCGACAAATTAAGCAAACGTGAGCTTCTTCACTTACTTACAACACCTACAAGTAACCGTCACTTCATCATATATGAAGCTCTTCGAAAAGGAGCTACTATTGAAGAGATTCAGGAACTTACAAAGATTAAAACTTATTTCCTCCAGGAAATGAAAGAACTTGTAGAAGAAGAAGAAGAACTTATGAAAACAGTCGGTCAGCTTCCTACAGATGAACAGCTGATCTCAGCAAAGAAAAATGGATTTTCCGATAAATATTTAAGCCAGATTCTTGAAATATCAGAAGATTCTATTCGTGCAAAACGTCTGGAACTTGGTATCAAAGAGGAATGGGAAGGAATCCACGTAAGTGGTACCGAAAATAGTGCTTACTACTATTCTTCTTACAATGGTTCAGATAAAAACCCGGTAACTTCAGAGAAACCAAAGATCATGATCCTTGGTGGTGGTCCAAACCGTATCGGACAGGGTATTGAATTCGATTACTGCTGTGTACATGCTTCTTTAGCACTGAAAAAACTCGGATTTGAAACAATCATCGTAAACTGTAACCCTGAGACAGTATCTACAGACTATGATACTTCAGATAAACTTTACTTTGAACCTCTTACACTTGAAGATGTTCTTAGCATCTACGAAAAAGAAAAACCAGTCGGAGTTATCGCTCAATTTGGTGGACAGACACCACTTAACCTTGCTGCAGACCTTGAAAAGAACGGAGTTAAGATCCTTGGAACTGCTCCTTCTGTTATCGATCTTGCAGAAGACCGTGATTTATTCCGTAACATGATGGATAAACTTGAAATTCCAATGCCAGAGTCTGGTATGGCTGTAAATGTTGAAGAAGCAGTTTCTATCGCAAACTCTATCGGATACCCGGTTATGGTTCGCCCTTCTTATGTACTTGGCGGACGTGGAATGGAAGTTGTATACGATGACGAAAGCATGAAAGATTACATGACAGCTGCTGTTGGTGTAACACCTGACCGTCCAATCCTCATCGACCGTTTCTTAAGTCACGCTATGGAGTGTGAAGCAGATGCCATCAGTGATGGAACACACACTTTTGTTCCTGCTGTTATGGAGCATATCGAACTTGCAGGTATCCACTCTGGTGACTCTGCATGCATCATCCCTTCTGTTCATATTTCAGAAGAAAACGTTAAAACAATTGAAGAATATACAAAGAAAATTGCAGAAGAAATGCATGTAAAAGGTCTTATGAACATGCAGTACGCAATTGAAAATGGTAAGGTTTATGTACTTGAAGCAAATCCACGTGCATCAAGAACTGTACCTCTTGTTTCTAAAGTCTGCAACATTCGCATGGTACCTCTTGCAACAGATATCATCACTGCAGAACTTACAGGCAGACCTTCACCAATTGAAAATATGAATCAGCAGGTAATTCCACACCATGGTGTAAAACAAGCTGTATTCCCATTCAACATGTTCCCTGAAGTAGACCCACTTTTAGGACCTGAGATGCGTTCAACTGGAGAAGTTTTAGGACTTTCAGCTTCTTATGGTGAGGCCTTCTACAAAGCACAGGAAGCAGCTCAAAGTCCACTTCCATTAAACGGAACTGTTCTCTTCTCTATCAGCAGAAAAGACAAACCTGAATTAGTGGAAATCGCAAAACTTTTTGCACAATGTGGATTTAACATCCTTGCTACAGGAACTACCTATGATTTGATCAAAGAAAATGGTATTGAAGCTACTAAGATCAAAAAGCTGTATGAAGGAAGACCAAACATTCTGGATGCAATTTCAAATGGAGAAATCGATCTTATCATCAATACTCCTGTCGGAAAAGAAAGTATCCACGATGACAGTTACCTTAGAAAAGCTGCCATCAAAGGAAAGATTCCTTATATAACAACTATGGCCGCTGCAAGAGTTGCTGCAAAAGGAATTCATTACGTAAAAACACACGATCACAGTGAACTGAAATCTCTTCAAGAATTACATGAAGATATCAGACGCGCTACAGAAAATGCAAACTAATTAAAAACTTAATAATTACAGGCATTACAAGGCTGATTTAGGCACTATTCGAAAGAATAGTGCCTTTTTCTATGTATGATCAGTACATTCGTTTTATAAAACAATATCCGTCATCATAGTAATACAAAATATGAAACGAAGGAAATCTTATGAAATCAATTAAGAGCCGTTAAGAACGCTTGCTTAGCTGAAGAAAAAGAAAAGCCCCGAATGCTATTGCGTTCGAGACTTTGTCTACACTCTGTTGTTTTTTTAATTCTCTTTAAACTTATAAAACTATTACTTAAAGAGTTGCAGCCATTACTGCTTTAATTGTGTGCATTCTGTTTTCTGATTCATCAAAAACAATTGATTGTTCACTTTCAAAAACTTCTTCTGAAACTTCCATTGACGAGATACCAAACTTATCAAAAATGTCTTTGCCGATTTCTGTATCAGTATTATGGAATGCTGGCAAACAATGCATAAATTTACATTGACTTCCTGCGTTATCCATAAGTTTTTTATTAACTTGATAAGGCATTAAGTCTTCAATTCTTTCTTTCCAAACTGAATCTGGTTCGCCCATTGACACCCAAACGTCTGTATAAATAACATCTGCGTTTTTAGTTGCAACCATTGGATCTTCAATAAATTCAAGAACTGCGCCTGTTTCTTCTGCAATTTCTTGACAAGTTTTAACAAGTTCTTCGTTAGGAAAATACTTTTTAGGAGCGCAGGCAACAAAGTGCATACCCATTTTAGCACAACCAACCATTAAAGAATTCCCCATATTATAACGAGCATCACCAGTATAAACAAGTTTTATACCTTTGAGTTTTCCAAAATGTTCTTTGATAGTCATAAAATCAGCCAAAATTTGAGTTGGGTGAAATTCATTTGTAAGTCCATTCCATACTGGAACTCCTGCATATTTAGCAAGTTCTTCAACTATTTCTTGTTCAAAGCCCCTGTATTCGATGCCATCAAACATTCTTCCAATAACACGAGCAGTATCTTTTATACTTTCTTTTTTACCAATTTGAGAACTTTTTGGGTCAAGATAAACAGGATGAATTCCTAAATCTGCCGCCGCTACTTCAAAGCTGCAACGAGTTCTTGTACTTGTTTTCTCAAATATTAAAGCAATGTTTTTATCGTTAAACAATCTGTGACCAATGCCCTCTTTTTTCTTTTTCTTAAAATCTTCAGCTGATTCAATAAGATATGATATTTCATCAGGTGTAAAATCAAGAAGTTTTAAGAAATTTTTTCCTTTTAAATTCATCTTGCTTTCTCCTTATTTATAATATTTTTATTGTAATTAAACTTTAGCACAGGCATTTTTAAGAACTTCTAACGCCTTTAAAAGTTCATCTTTTGAAATATTTAGTGGTGGAAGTAAACGGATTTTTTCTTTTGCTTTTAAGACAAGCACACCGTTTTCCATACATTCGTTTAATACTTCCATCGAATCTCTTTCAGTTTCAATTCCAACCATTAAACCGAGCCCACTAATTGATTTAACGCCTTTTGCAGAATTTAAAGCATCCCATATAAGTTTTGATTTTTTCTGTACTTCAGATAAAAGGTCATCATCAATACGCTCTAAAACACTAACTGCACCAGCACAACAAACTGGATTACCCCCAAAAGTTGAACCATGGTCGCCGGGCTGATAAACAGAAGCCGTTTTTGCATTAAAAAGAGTTGCACCAAGTGGAAGTCCACCTGCAAGTCCTTTTGCAGTAGTAACAATATCTGGATGAATATTACTATTCATATAACCAAAAAGTTTTCCTGTTCTGCCGTTTCCACATTGAATCTCATCTGTAATCAATAGTGCTTTATGTTTGTGAACAACTTTTTCTAACTCTTTCAAATACTCAAAATCTAAAGCATTTACTCCACCTTCACCTTGCACAGGTTCTACCATAACAGCAGCGCAAGGATACTCTTTAAGGAGCTTTTCTACATCATCAATATTATTTGGCTCAGCATACAAAAAACCTGGCGTTAATGGCTGAAATTGGCTATGAAAAACTTCTTGACCAGTTGCTGCAAGAGTTGTAATTGTTCTGCCATGAAAACTACCTTTTAAAGTGATTATGTAATGATACTCTTCGCCAATCATTTCAGCAGCATATTTTCTTGCTGCTTTAATGGCACACTCATTTGCCTCTGCTCCGGAATTTGAGAAAAACACCTTTTTCATACCGCTACGCTCACAAAGCATTTTTGCAAGTTTTGCTGACGGTTCAGTATAATACAAATTTGATATATGAGAGAGTTTTTGCATCTGCTCATTAACAGCCTTCATCCACACTTCATCGGCAACACCAAAAGTATTTACAGCAATACCACTACCTAAATCAATATATTTTTTGCCATTTTCATCTTTTAAAATGGAACCTTTTCCTTCAACAATACAAACCGGGAATCTGCCATAAGTATGTGCAATATAAGTATTGTCCCACTCTTTTATTTGTGACATACTTGACCTCCCTTTATAAACATTGTTCCTATGCCTTCATTAGTAAATGTTTCCATTAAAATAGCGTGTGGAATTGTTCCATCAAGAATAAAAACTTTTTTTACCCCCCATTTAATAGCATTTACACAACATTCAACTTTTGGAATCATTCCGCCTTTTATAATACCTTTTTCGATAAGCCCAATTGCTGAATTAGTAGTAATTTGAGAAATAAGTGTTGTAGGGTCTTTTTCATCTTTTAAAATTCCACAAATATCTGTTAATGAAATAAGGCTTTCCGCCTTTAGTTTACCTGCAATTTTTGCTGCTGCAGTATCTGCATTGATATTATAGATATTTCCTTTATCATCACAACCAACTGTAGAAATAACAGGAATATATCCTTTTTCAAGAACATCAAGAATTGGCTGTGCGTTAATATCCGTTATATCACCAACAAAACCTAAACGAGAATCTTTTTGCTCTGCTTTAATCATATGCCCATCTACACCAGAAAGTCCCATTGCTTTTCCGCCAACAGTTTGAAGCAAATTAACTAAATTTTTGCTGATTTTTCCGGCAAGCACCATTTGAGCAATTTGTGCGGTTTCTTCATCTGTAACACGTAAGCCGTCAACAAACTTTGTTTCTTTGCCCATTTTTTCAAGAAGTCCTGTAATTTCCGGACCACCACCGTGAACTAAAACAACTTTAATTCCTACAAGTGACATAAGAACAATATCACGCATTACTGAATCTTGAAGTTCTTTGTTAATCATAGCATTGCCACCGTATTTAATTACGACTATTTTTCCGCTATACTGCTGAATATACGGTAATGCCTGAACTAAAACCTGTGCCCTATCTGCATTGCAAATTCTCATAATCTTCTCTCCCTATTAAGTCCTATAATCGCCATTTATTTTTACATAATCATATGTTAAATCACAGCCCCATGCTGTTGAACTTTCTGTACCGCTATTCAAATCAACTAAGATTTCAATTTCATCTTCGTTCAAAACAGTTTTAGCAATTTCTTCGCTAAAATCTATGCCTGCTCCATTTTTACAAACTAAAATATTTCCTGCTTTTGACTTAAAAGCAACGTCAATTTTTTCTACATCAACATCTGCTTTGCTATATCCAATAGCACAAAGTACCCTGCCCCAGTTTGCATCTGCGCCAAACATTGCTGCTTTTAATAATGAAGAACAAACAACACTTTTTGCAACAGTTTTTGCAATTTGTTTTGTACCTGCATTACTCACTTTACACTCAAGCATCTTTGTAGCGCCTTCGCCATCTGCTGCAATGCTGCGGCACAAATGAACGGTGATTGTATTTAATGCTTTCATAAACACATTAAAATCTTCACCCTCTTCCGTTATTTCTTTATTTTCTGCCATACCATTTGCAAGAACTGTTACCATATCGTTAGTAGAAGTATCGCCGTCAATACTAAGCATATTGAACGTTTCGTTTACATCCCCAGACAATGCTTTTTGTAACATTTCTGAACTAATTGCACAGTCAGTAGTAATAAATACAAGCATTGTTGCCATATTGGGATGAATCATTCCAGAACCTTTTGCAATACCACCCATTTTACAAACTGCACCACCAATATTAAACTCAACTGCAATTTCTTTTACTTTTGTATCAGTAGTCATAATTGCTTCTGCTGCACCTGTGCTATTTTTGCCAAGTCCCTTTGTAAGTGCAAGGATCCCATTTGCAATAGGCTCAATATCCAATGGTTGTCCTATCACACCGGTTGATGCTACAACTATATCTTGGCTTGAAATACCAAGTTCTTTTGCAGTAATGTGGCTCATCTCTTCTGCAATTTCAATTCCGTTTGCATTACAAGTATTTGCATTACCACTATTACAAATAACGGCTTGTGCCATTGCGTTTTGTAAATGATTTTTTGTTACTTTTAGTGGCGCTCCTTTTACTGCATTAATGGTATAAACTGCTGCTGCACAAGCAGGTTTTTGGCTAAATATCAATGCCAAATCTTTTTTCTGCTTATTTTTACGAATTCCACAATGCACACCATTTGCCAAAAATCCGTTTGCCGCACAAACGCCGCCCTCAATAAGTTTCATTTTATTCTCCTTTGTTATTCGACAGATTTATAATTCAAGTCCTAAAGTCTCTTCAAGTCCGAGTGCCAAATTTAAACACTCAACTGCTGCGCCTGATGCACCTTTTCCAAGATTATCATAGCGTGCAACGAGCAATGCTCTTTCTTCATTACCCTGTACGGTGATTTGCATACAGTCTTTTTGAGAAAATGCAGCCGCAGATAAAAAACCGTTTTCATTTGCATTTTCTTGAAACTTAATAACTTCGTCATTATATGTATTTTTATATACAGTTTTTATAGATTCTAAATCAGTATTTAAATTTTTAGGTTCAACTGGAATCATTACCTGCATTCCACTATAAAAATTTGATACAATCGGTGCAAATATTGGAAATTCATCAATATCTGTTATTGCTTTCATTTCTTTTAAATGTTTATGTTGTTGTGTAAGTCCATATAATCGAGGTGCATTAAGTAGTGAACTTTTTTCTTCACTCTCGTATTCTGCAATCATATTTTTGCCGCCTCCACTATATCCTGTAAGCGAAAAGCAATGTAATATTTGATTCTTCTTAATTATTCCAGCCTTAACGAGTGGATAAACCAATGTAACAAAACCACACGCATGACAACCTGGAACTGCAATTCTTTTTGAATTTTTAATTGCTGATTTTTGATGTTCTCCAAGTTGTGGAAGACCATAAACCCAGCCTTTTTCTGTACGGTGAGCAGTAGAAGTATCAAGCAAAATAGTATCTTTGGGAGCAATTTTTGCTGCCTCTATTGATGCTGCATCTGGAAGACAAAGAACAACTGCGTCTGCTTTTTCCATCGCTTCTTTTATATGATCAAGGTTTTTACGATATTTTTCAGGTAACTCTATAAGTTCAATATCATTTCTTTTTTCTAATCTTGCACGCAGACGAAGTCCTGTTGTACCTGCGCTTCCGTCTATAAAAACTTTTTTCATTGGTTTAAAAATTCCTTTACTGCTTTAATTTGTTTTTCAACTGATGCTAAACCAGTTCCGCCTTCAGAAATCCTTTTTTCTACACAAGTTTTTAAATCAATTTCTTTATAAAGGTCTTCATCAAATAGAGGACTAAATGATTTATATTCACAGAGTGATAATGTTTCAAGTACTTTGCCGTCATTTATACACTTTGAAACTATTTGACCAGAGATTTTATAAGCGCTACGGAAAGGAAGACCTTTTTTAACAAGATAATCTGCAAGGTCTGTTGCATTTATAAAACCTTCCTGTGCTGCTTTTTTCATGTTATCTGTGCAAACATTCATAGTCGCAACCATTGGTGCAAAGACTTTAAGGCACATTTTAACCGTTTCTACTGCATCAAACACACTTTCTTTATCTTCCTGCATATCTTTGTTATAAGCAAGTGGCAAACCTTTTAATGTAGTTAAAAGTCCCATTAAATCGCCATAAACACGGCCAGTTTTGCCACGAACAAGTTCTGCCATATCTGGATTTTTCTTTTGTGGCATAATTGATGAACCAGTTGTATATGCGTCTGAAAGTTCAATGAACTTAAACTCCCAACTTGACCAAAGAATTATCTCTTCTGAAAAACGAGAGAGATGCATCATAAGAATTGCTATATCACTCATAAGTTCAACAGAAAAATCACGATCTGAAACACCATCAAGGCTATTCATAGAAATACCACTAAAGCCAAGTTGTTTTGCCTCAAACACACGATCTGTATTATAAGTAGTGCCTGCAAGAGCACAACATCCAATTGGTGATATATTCATCCTTTTTAAACAATCTTCAAATCTGTCTATATCACGCATAAGCATCATTGCATAAGCCATTAAGTGATGCCCAAAAGTGATAGGTTGTGCACGCTGGAGATGTGTATATCCTGGCAATATTGTTGATCTATGCTCTTCTGCTTTTTCAGTTATTGCACTAATTACATCTTTTGTAAGTTCGATAATTTCGTTTGTTTCATCACGAAGATACATACGAATGTCAAGTGCAACTTGGTCATTACGGCTACGAGCAGTATGAAGTTTTTTACCAACATCTCCAAGACGAGATGTTAATTCTTCTTCAACAAACATATGTATATCTTCACACTTCATATTAAATTTAAGTGCGCCTGATTCTAAATCATCAAGGATACTTTGAAGACCATCGATAAGAGTTTCAGCCTCTTTTTTTGTTATAATGTTTTGCGCCCCAAGCATTAAAGCGTGAGCCATACTACCTTTAATATCTTGTTTATACATTTTATAATCAAAATGAATGGAAGAATTAAAATCATCTGCAACACTATCTATTATTCCGCTTGTTCTTCCTGCCCACATTTTAGCCATAATATTTTATCTCCGTTAGTTTATTTTTATCGAATATCATTTATTTTGATTTTTCTCATCTACGATTGCTTGAACTTTAATTGGCAAACCGTAAAGATTGATAAATCCTGCTGAATCTTTTTGATCATAATCGCTTTCACCGAAAGTAGCAATTTCTTCGCTATAAAGTGAGTAAGGACTCCATACGCCTGCGTTAATCATATTGCCTTTATATAATTTAAGTTTAACTGTACCTGTAACTTTTTCTTGAGTTTTATCAACAAAAGCGCTAAGTGCTTCACGAAGTGGTGTAAACCATTGTCCATTATATACAAGTTCTGCAAAAGTGATTGAAAGCTTTTGTTTTTCGTGCATTGTCATTTTATCAAGACAAATTGATTCAAGAACGCTATGTGCTTTATAAAGAATTGCACCACCTGGTGTTTCATATACGCCACGGCATTTCATACCAACAAGACGATTTTCTACG
>RCNI01001680.1_pt1 | contig 11540 bp, 8 predicted proteins | sample 2041151 | NCBI WGS metagenome assembly RCNI01 (sample SAMN09708214, study PRJNA481090) | feces metagenome | isolation source: feces | place: Antarctica: Albino Rookery
TGATTGCTGGCCGCAGACATTGGCTCCCGAAAAGGGAGGGGACCCGCTTGCGGGGAGGATCTGCGGAAGCAACAGCCGCCATCCGACATAATGAAAGAGGGAAACTCTCAGTTCATATTTCTGAACTTTTGAGTCACCCTCCTTTTTATTTCGGACAGGTCGTCGGATATCCTCAGGCCTGATTTTCCTTATCTTTCTCGATCAGTGCGATCAGCTGGTCGATGGCTTCCTCTTCCGGAATATGTTTCAGGATCGGTGTCTTCTTCTTGTAGATCGAGACCTTGTGGTTGCCTTCCCCTACATAGCCCCAGTCGGCATCAGCCATTTCTCCGGGACCGTTGACGATGCAGCCCATGACCGCGATGACCATCCCTTTCAGATGGCTTGTCCTTTCCTTCACGGTATTGAAGGTGCTTTCCAGGTTGTACATGGTCCTTCCGCATCCCGGGCAGGCGATGTATTCCGGACGGTAGAAGCGTCTCCGGGCAGCCTGCATGATCTCGTCTTCCAGATAGGCGGCGTAGTCGCTGCCGTCCAGACTGATCTCCTGACCTTGCTCGTCGGTATAGCTGCCGCAGATCTCGATTTCATCCAGATCGTGGTCCATGAGCCTTTTTCCGAAGTCGCAGGCTGCATCCATGAGCAGTCTTTCCCTGGATGGTGCGCAGTAGGTCGCGGTGGCTTTCTTTCCTTCTATCTTTACGGATACCATAGAAGAATGCAGCTTCCCGTCATAGCGGTCGGCCAGATAACAGGCGACCGGAAGTTCATTGACCGGAGGTTCTGTCAGGGATACTCTGATCGTGTCTCCGATACCTTCCGAGAGGACGGTGGACGTACCTACGATGGATTTGATTCTTCCAGCATCTCCGTTACCGGCTTCAGTCACGCCGATATGTACCGGGAACACGACTCCTCTTTCCTTCATGGCTGACGCCAGCAGACGATAGGCTTCGACCATGACCAGAGTGTTGCTGGCCTTGAGGGAGACGACGACATTGTAGAAGTCATTATCGATGCACATTTCCAACCATTCCATGGCGGCTTCCTTCATGGCCTGAGGAGTGTTGCCGTACAGGTTCGTGATCCTTTCTCCCAAGGAACCGTGGTTCAGTCCGATCCGGACAGCGGTATCGTGGGTCTTGCAGACTTCGATGAAGCGAGCGAACTGTGCTTTCGCTTTCTCGTGGTCCCTATGGAAGTTTCCGGGATTGATCCTGACTTTGTCTGCTACAGCCGCAACTGCAATCGCGATTTCAGAAGAGAAATGGACGTCGGCAACGATCGGGGTGTCGATTCCTTTTTCCAGAAGTCTGGCCTTGATCTGCGCGAGGTTGTCCACATCTTTGAGGGTAGGGACGGTCAGGCGGATCATCTGCGCTCCGGCTTCATGGAGTTCGATGCACTGCGCTACAGAAGCGTCTACGTCAGCGGTGTGCGTGTTGCACATCGTCTGGACGACAATAGGTGCATCACTGCCTATCGTCAGTTTACCGACCTTGACGGTCAAGGTCTTCATTCTTTCCATATGCGTCTAGTTTAGCTTGTCTTTTTATTTGCATCTTGGTCTTACCGACTCGTTTCGTCAGCTGGAAATGGATTCCGGCTGAAATGATCAGATTGCTCGGGTAAGCATATTTGTAGTAATACCTGCTGTTGTAGTCCGGCTGGTAGAGGGAGGAGAGGGAATGCTTGTACATGGCCTGGATATGGATCTCGATCGGGTCAAAGACGAAGCCTATGCCGACTCCACCTTTGATGCCGAAGTCGAAGCGGTTGTCCGTCGGCTTGAACTTGTTCTCCCATTCCCAGAGGTGTGCATATTCCGGATTCTCGTTGAACTGCGGGAGGAAAGTCCTCTTGATGCTCATCCGGTAGCCTCCGTAGAGGCCGAGGTTGATCATGAGCTTCATCTTCCAGAAATCGATGTGGCAATGGGCGAGTACAGGAACTTCCAGAATATCCATGATGACGCGGTCAGCGCCTTCCACGTGGTTGCTTCCTTCTTTTTCCGGGTCCTGGGTCAGCTGGTAACCTTCCCGGGCGTAGAAGATACCGGCCTGAATGCCGAAATAAGGCATGTAGCCGAACATTTTTCCGTACCGGGTCCAGGTCAGACCTACGTTGATCGGTACGAACATCATGCGCTGCTCTTTTTTCGGATTCCACATAACCTGGCTAAGGCCTACACCATATTGGACACCGATCATCGTATAGTCATTGATCTTCAGGTCTTTCTTGATTTCCAGAGAGTCCAGGAAGGCATCTGTGAGGGTGTCGGTCACTTCCACGACTTCCTTCCGGCCTTCATCCAGCTGGATGGTCTCTTTCCTGTTCTGGGCTTCAGCGGAGTAGGCCAGAACAAGCAGGGGCAGCAATATCGATATCAGTTTCTTGCTCATTCTCTCTTTATTTGAAAAGTTCCTTGACATTGATTTTCTGGCTGAGTTCCGTCATTTCCGGAATATCCAGCAGCATATTGTCATCGGCCAACTTGTAGAATTTCACTTTTTCCGGCTGTTTGTGTTCCAGCAGATTTCCGGTATCCACTCGTCCGTTCCGGTTCAGGTCTTCGGTGATTCTGATGGAATATTTTCCTTCCCTCAGGTATGGGAAGAGCAGGGTTTCGTCCTTTTCCACGATGAAGGAGCGGATCACATTGGTCCTTTTCTCGTCCAGCAGGTCCACGATGTATTTATTCTCGACATTTTCCAGAACGAGTTCCAGGGAACTGAGCTTGTCATCGGTCGGCAGTGAAACCTTCACTTCCAGACTGTCGTTGTAGAAGCCGTTGATGTCCTTGAACTTGTTGTCCGGCACTTTCAGGATGTATTCCCAGCCTTGCTGCAGCTTATCTGCCGGGCGGACGGTATATTTCCTGAGGTTCAGGCTGTCTTTCTCGACGGTGTATTTCTCGATCTTTTCCTGCTGTTTCGGGTTGATGGACTTCAGCACCAGGGAGTCGAAGGCTGCTTCCACCAGCGGATATTTGAATTCCAGCTGGAAACCGTACTGTTCCACCAGTTCTGGCTTGGCTTCCAGAGTGAATACGGTCGTGGTGTCTTCCGGTTTGATCTCACGGCGACTTTTGGCGGCGGCTCCGGTCTTTCTCGGTTTGGCGAGCTTGATCTTTTCCGTGAAAGGGGACAGCTTGCCGGTCGTGTCGGTCTTCATGTAATTGACGAAAAGATAGAGGGTATCCGGCTGTCTGCGGGCATCATTGACCCAGATCTCCAAGCTGTCCTTCTCGAGGTTGAACTGCGTGATGAGCTTGTCCTGAGGGACGCCGGTCATCCACATGGAATCGATCTGCGGGTTCTCCGCCATGAAGGTGATGTAGGCGGTCCTCTCACCGATCCTTTCCTTATTGACGATCATCTGCTTCATCGGCTTTTCCTTGAAGATGTTCAGTTCGTATTCCGTCTTGCGGGCCATGCAGGCGACGGTATCGGTCATGAGGTACTTCATCAGTTCCGGAATGGAATCATTGACCTTCCTGTGCGGACGGATCAGCGTGTCCACGAAGGCGACCTTCTCGTTTTCGGCCTCATAGAGGTTGTTCGAGTTCTCGTCGATGATGGCATACATGCGGTAGAGGGTGTCCTCGATGTTCCTCAGGCAGAAGAATCCCCAGTCATCCGTCTTTCCTGCGACGTCCGGTCTTTTCTTGAAGATCGCAGAATCCGCGTGGTCTTTGTAGAGCATGACGGTGGCTCCCTTGAGCGGCTGGAGAGTGTTGCAGTCCTGAACCAGACCGGTCACCATCATGGAGTCGATCCTGTTGCCGGTCGAGAATACCAGAGTATAGCCGGGATACATGTTGCCTTCGTTGTTGTCCGCGATGGCATTCGTGATGTCGAGGGTATAGGTCTTGCTGGAATCCAGGTCATTCTCGAAGGAGATGACGACGCTCTTTCCCTTGAGCTTGTGCTTCGGCGCTTTCTCCAGAGGAGGGGAGAGGGTCAGGCTTTTCGGGTCCTTGACGGTCACATATTCATTGAACGTGATGGTAATGGCGGTCTTGTGTCTGGCTACCATGGTGTCACCCATCATCGGATTCATTTTCACGATGTAGGGAGGGATCGTGTCCTTGGGGCCTCCGCTCGGCGGAGTGGTGGTATTCGCGCACGAATGTGAAAATATCATCAGACCGGCGACTGTCAGCAGGGACAGCAGGGGAAGGTATTCTTTCATTCTTCTGTACATCTGTTTCTTCTTCTATCTTTTTAAAAGTCTTTACTGGAATCAGAGCTCGGTTCTCATGACACTCTTGACTCCTTCGATGCGTTTCAGTTTCTGGATCATCTTCTCGAGCGCGTCACGGTCATGGACATACATGTCGATGTTGCCTTCGAAGATGCCGTCCTTGCTCTCCAGCAGGATCCGTCTCATGTTGATGCTCATCACCAGCGAGATGTAGCGGACGATGTCGCTGAGAAGACCGATTCTGTCGACTCCGGTGATGCTCAGTCGTATCGGGAAGGCGTGGTCCTGGGAAACTTTCCATTTCGGCATCACGATCTTGTCTCCGTATTTCGCGGCAAGGCTGTTGGCGACCGGACAGGTCTTCTTGTGTACCGTGACGGTTCCGTCCGTTTCCATGAAGCCGACGACGCTGTCGCCCATGATCGGCTTGCAGCAGTCCGCAATCACGAAATTGTGTTCCATGTCGCTTACGTCGTTGATGACGAGATTGCTCTTCGCATCGCGTTTCAGCAGCCAGGACAGGAAGTTCGGCTTGGACTTCTTCGGCTGTTTCAGCAGTTCGCGCAGATTGTTGAGCTTGATGATGCCTGCACCGATCCTGAAGTAGAGCTGGTCTGGTGTACCTTCGTAGATGCCGTAGTGGTTCATCAGACGGTGGATGTATTTCGTGTCCAAGGTCAGATCCAGGTTCTTGAGCTGTTCTTCCAGAATCCTCTTGCCGATCTTGGTACTCTCGTTCCTTTCGGTCTTCAGATAATCGCTGATGAGGTTCTTGGCTTTTCTTGTCTTCACGAAATCGAGCCATTCACGTTTCGGCCGTTCGTCTTCGGCGGTGATGATCTCCACCTGGTCTCCGGTCCGGAGGACATAGCTGAGCGGCACCAGCTTGTAATTGACTTTCGCGGCAATGGCCTTGTGGCCGATGTGCGTATGGATGGAATAGGCGAAATCCAGGGCCGTCGCTCCTTTCTGGATGCTCTTCTGTTCTCCTTTCGGCGTGAAGACGAAGATGTCGGAGGTGATGAGGTCGTTGTGGACCAGATCCAGCAGTTCCAGGGCGTTCACGTCCGGATTGACCAGGATTTCCTGTACCTTCTGGATCCATTTGTCCATCTGGCTCTCGCTCTCTCCGGCCACTCCTTCGCGTTTGTAGGCCCAGTGAGCGGCGATTCCTTTCTCGGCGATGTCATCCATCCTGCGGGTGCGGATCTGCACTTCGATCCAGATACCGGTGTTGCTCATCAGCGTGCAGTGCAGAGCCTCGTATCCATTGTTCTTCGGATGTTTCACCCAGTCTCTCACGCGGTCTTCCTTGAATTTGTAGATACCGGTGATGATGGAGAAGATATGGTAGCACTGTGCACGTTCGTTCTCTGTCGTATCGACGGTCGGATCGAAGATGATGCGTACGGCATAGAGGTCATAGACTTGCTCGAAGGTGATGCCCTTCGTCATCATCTTCTTCCAGATCGAATACGGAGATTTCACCCTTTTCTTGATCTCGAACCTGAATCCGGCATGTTCCAGCTCATTGCGGATCGGGGCGATGAAGGATTCGATCTCCTTGTCTTTGTCATTGATGTTGCGGTTGATCTTCGCCGTGATCTCATTGAAGGCTTCCGGCTCCTTGAAACGCAGCCAGATGTCCTCCATCTCCGATTTCACTTCATAGAGACCGAGTCTATGGGCCAATGGAATGAAGATGAACATGGTCTCGCTCAGAATCTTGTCCCGTTTGTGCTCCGGCATGAACTCGATGGTCCGGCAGTTGTGCAGACGGTCCGCCAGCTTGATCAGGACAACGCGGATGTCATCATTGAGCGTGAGCAGGATCCGTTTGAAATTCTCAGCCTGGAGACTTTTCTTGGTGGCTTTGTCCTCATTGTCCAGTACGGTCTTGATCTTGGTCAGGCCGTCTACAAGGGACGCGATCTTCTCACCGAAGAGATTCTGCAGGTCCTCGACCGTATAGTTCGTATCTTCGACCACATCATGGAGCAGGGCCGCGCAGATGGATTTATAGCCTAATCCGATGTTTCCGACGACAATCTTGGCGACTGCGATCGGATGCAGGATATAAGGCTCTCCAGAACGGCGTCGGACTCCTTTGTGCGCTTCGTTCGCGAAATCGAAAGCTTTCTGCACCATGGCGAGCTCTTTCTCATTGGCACATCTCTTCCGCGCAGCCTCCTTCAGGTCAGCATAGTCTCTGGCGATGATTTCGTAGTCTTTCTGGTTGAATTCTGATAAACTCATGGTGTTTTATCTTTTATATTTCTTTATCTGATATTGGGAGAGTATTCTTTTTTCTTCTGTTCGGCTTCATGTCATCGACCTGCTGGAATGCATAGGAAACTTCCGCTCCGATCAGGATGATCATCCAACCGGACTTGAGCCAGAACATGAAGAGCGGGATGGCGGCCAAAGTCCCGTAGACGGTGTTCAGCCTGCCGACGAAAATCTGCGTCTCCAGATAGAGGTACTGCAGGATGGTGAAGGCCAGGCCGGAGAGCACGGCTGCCCGCAAGGCATGTTCATACTTCACTTTCGTATTCGGGATATATTTATACATGGCTGACAAGGTGAAGGAACCGATCACATAGAAGATGATCCAGTAGATGATCTTCGGCAGATCGCTGAATATCGTTTCCTTCAGCCCGATGTTCTCGAAAATGTGGGAATACAGGATCGTTCCGGAGAAGAACATCATGATGACGAAAGGGGAGATCAGCAGGATGATGAAGTAGTAGGTGAACTGCTTGCTGATCTTTCTGGATTTCCGGACTTTCCATACATTGTTGAAGACCGTCTCGACCCGCATCATCATCCAGATGACGACCCAGGAGAAGTAGATCGCACTGATCAGTCCCATCGTGCTGGATCTGGCGATGTCGATGAGGTTGTTCGCATAGCTCAGGACCATGTCGATCACGTCCTGGTGCTCGCTGAAGTTCTCGTAGAGGAGGATCTTCAGCTTGTTGGACAGTCCCAGACCGCCGGTCACGGCAAAGGCGATGGCGATGAACGGGACGATGGCCGTGGTGCAATGGAAACTCAGGGCTGTAGCCTGGAAGCCGATCTTTTCGGCCGAATAAGTCTTGAGCGTCACCAGAGCGACCCGAAGATAATGGATGGACCGTGCTTTGGCGTTTGACAAAGCACTGATGTCGATCTTCCAGATATCGTTCCTGATGAAGTTCGTGACTTTGGTTTTCTTCTGGCTGAGTTTCTTCCTCATGATAGTCCTTCCTGTCTGTCGCTCATTAGCGGAGCTTGTTCATGAACCTTTCCGGGTCAATGATGAAGCGTTCCTGCAGTCCTTCTCCCAGCATGTTTCCTTCCTGATCCTTGACGCGGACCTTGAAGGTCAGCTTGCGTCCTTCTTCCGCTGTCAGTTCGGCTTCCGCACTTACTTCAGTGCCCGGGAGGCAGGCTTTCAGGTGGGCGATGTCCACTTTGGTGCCTACGGTTTCCCTGCCTTCCTGCCTCGCCAGCTGGTAGGCCGCGTTTTCCATCAGGCCGATCATGGCTGGAGTCGCCCAGACTTCCAGACCGCCTGATTTCATTTCCACAGCGGTTTCTGCTGCAGAGACGATATGTTTGATGGTATAGGTCTTCATTGTCCTTTGAAATTTCAAATTCATATTCAGAACAGGCTCAGCTGCTCTCCTTCTTTCGGCTCCGGCTTTTCTGGCGCTCCGGATGCTTCCGGCTGCGCTGCCGGTACCGGTTCCGGAGACTTGATCATCTCCATGAACTCCTGCTCGCTCACGATCGGAATGCCCAAAGCCTCCACCTTCTTCAACTTCTCCGGTCCCGGCTTCTCTCCGGCCAGGAGGAAGGTCGTCTTCTTGCTGACCGAACCGCTGTTCTTGCCGCCGTTCATCAGAATGAGTTCCTTCATCTGCTCTCTGGAAATCGAGAAGTTGCCGGAAATCACGATAGTCTTCCCGGCCAGCAGGTCGGTCGTCATTTCCTCCTTGTCTTCCAGCTCGAACTGGAGGCCAGCCGCCTTCAGTCTGCTGATCATATCCTTGTTCCGGTCATCGGCAAACCAGGCGATGATGCTGTCTGCGATGACTTCTCCGATATCTTCTACCTCCAGCAGCGCTTCCCGGGAGGCGGCCGCCAGACTGTCAATGTCCTTGAACTGCTTGGCGATGGCTTTCGCGGTCTGCTCTCCGATGTGGCGGATGCCCAAGGCATAGAGCACCTTGTCGAAGCCCGTCGTCTTTCTGGATTCGTCCAGACTCTTCAGGAAACGTTCTGCAGAGCGTTCCTTCCAACCGTCCAGTCCCAGCAGCTGCTCTTTCGTCAGCGTATAGAACTCGTCCGGAGTATCTACCAGGTTGAGGTTGTACAGCTGCTCGATCGTCGCGTCTCCGGCAATCACGTTCATGGCTTTCCTGCTGAGGAAATGAACCAGTCTCGACTTGATCTGCGTCGGACAGCCGTTGATGTTCGGACAGAAGGATTTCGCTTCGTCCTCATCCTTGACCAATGGGGTCCCGCAGTCCGGGCAGCAGTCCGGGAAGTGGGGCAGTCGTGCGTCGGACGGACGCTGGCTCAGTTCCACTCCTGTGATCTTCGGGATAATCTCTCCGCCTTTCTCCACATAGACCATATCGCCGATGCGGATGTCCAGCAAGGCCATCTGCTCGCTGTTGTGCAGAGAAGCCCGCTTGACGACGGTTCCTGCCAACTGTACCGGTTCGAGGTTCGCGACCGGAGTGACTGCGCCGGTCCTGCCGACCTGATAGTCGATGGACAGCAGACGGGTCAGGGCCTGTTCTGCCTTGAACTTGTAGGCAACAGCCCATCTCGGCGCCTTGGCGGTGAAACCCAGCGCCTTCTGGTACGCAAGCTCATTGACCTTGATCACGATACCGTCCGTTGCGAAAGGCAGGAATTTCCGCTCGGTGTCCCAATGGTCGATGAACTCCTCGATCTCGCCGATGGTCTTGCAGATGCGCACCTTGTCGGAAACGGGGAGTCCCCAGGTGGCTGCTGCGGTGAGGGCTTCCTTGTGCGTCTCGAAAGGGAGCTGTTCGCCCAGCATGTGGTAGAGGGTACATTCCAGCCCTCTTTCAGCCACTTCTTTCGGGTCAATGAGCTTAAGGGAACCGGATGCGGCGTTCCTCGGGTTCGCGAAAGGCTGATCCTCGTCATGGATGCGCTGGCTGTTGAGCTTGTCGAAAGCCGCGTAAGGCATGTAGATCTCGCCCCTGATCTCGAATTCTTCCGGCCATGGTTCCGGACGGCTGGCCGTCGGAATGAAGCCGAGCGGGCGATGAAGCTCCTGCGGGATGTTCTTGATCCGCTTGACATTGCGGGTCACATCGTCGCCGATGGTGCCGTCTCCGCGGGTCAATGCCCGGAAAAGCTTGCCGTGACGGTAGGTCAGGCAGATGGCGGTTCCGTCGAACTTCAGCTCGCAGCTGTAGGTGAAGGCATTCCCGATTCCTTTCGAAGCACGCTGCGCGAAAGCTTCGATCTCCGAAATGTCGTAGGTGTTCCCTAAAGACAACATCGGATAACGATGGGGGTGTTGTTCAAAGCCGTTGGCCTGTTCAATTTGTCTTGGCTTCTTAGAATATGCAAAAAGTGCGGTTCCTGTCCGGTTCTTATAGGAACCAGACAGGTCGCTGCCGACCTTGTGGGTCGGGGAGTCCGGGGCATCGAACTGGGGAAAGGCCTTCTCCAGGGCCTCCAGCTCCTTGAGGAGCATGTCGAAATCATAGTCGCTCATGATGGGGACGCTGTCCACATAATAGGCACGGGTCGCGGCCTCCAGCTGAGTTCTCAGTTCCTCGATTCTATGTTGTGCTTCTCTTACTTCCATTGGCTTAAGGGGATACAGCATTCACCCTCATTGGCTTACGGGATAAGCCGCTCAGGGAAAAGGCCATAAATCATACAAAAATAATCAATTTTTCGTGGATAATTGATGGAAAATGGATATTTTTGCAACTTCTTGGAAAAGAAAATATTTGTTCAACATTTAATAAACTACTAAAGATGAAAGATTCAATCATTATTCTTTGTGGTGGCGGTCCAGCCCCAGGAATGAACTCGGTTTCCATGAGCGTCGCCAAGACTTTCTTGGCTAAAGGTTATAGAGTGATCGGCCTTCACGGCGGTTATTCAGGACTTTTCAGCAAGAACGCACGCACTGAGGACCTCGATTTCTTCAAGGCAGACCGTTACTTCAACAGAGGTGGATCCTATCTTGAGATGAGCCGTTTCAAACCGACTGACAAGGATTTCGAGGAGAACTTCAACCTTGACCTCTTCAAGGACAACAACATCAAGCTTCTCGTAACCATCGGCGGTGACGATACCGCTTCCACTGCAAACAGAATTTCCAAATTCCTCGCAGCGAAGAACTATCCTATCGCAAACATCCATTGCCCTAAGACCATTGACAATGACCTTCCTCTTCCGGCAAATGCTCCGACATTCGGTTACAATTCCGCTAAGAACGAAGGTGCTCATCTGGCAAGAACAGCTTACGAGGATGCACGTACTTCCGGCAACTGGCTGGTTCTTTCTGCCATGGGCCGTACCTGCGGTTCCCTTGCGCTCGGCATCGGTGAGGCAACTCATTGCCCGATGACCATCATCCCTGAGATGTTCAACAAGACCGAGATCTCTCTCGACAAGGTAGTGAAACTCTCCGTTTCCGCTATCCTCAAGAGAAAGCTCATGGGCGTCAACTACGGTACTGTAGTCGCTGCAGAGGGCCTTTTTCACGCATTCAAGGCTTCTGAGCTCGAGGCTGCTGGCGTACACTTCACTTACGATGATCACGGTCATCCGGAACTTGGCAAGGTTTCCAAGGCTGTCCTCTTCAACGACCTCCTCGAGGGTGAGTTCAAGAAGATCGGTCTCAAGGTGAAGAGCCGTCCGATGGAGATCGGTTACGACGTACGTTGCCAGGATCCTATCGCATACGATGTGACTTACTGTACTGAGCTCGCTATGGGTGCTTACCAGCTCTTCAGCGAGGGTAAGACCGGCTGCATGGTTTATGTTGATTCTTACGGAAACGTATCTCCGCTCTACCTCGCAGATCTCCAGGATCCTAAGACTGGAAAGATTCCGCCGAGAGTTGTCGACATCAACGCAGGTCAGGCACAGAACTACTACAACTACATCGCACATTACATCACTCCGGAGGACTACGCAGCCCTGAAGGAGATGTGCCCAGCAGTCAACCCTGAGGACTACGACTTCAGGAAAATCCTGAACTGGTAATCTGACTGATTGATAGACAATGCGCTATAAAGGCGTATAACTGCATGTAAGAGAGCTACTTAGGTGGCTCTCTTTTT
>RCNI01001681.1_pt1 | contig 11537 bp, 9 predicted proteins | sample 2041151 | NCBI WGS metagenome assembly RCNI01 (sample SAMN09708214, study PRJNA481090) | feces metagenome | isolation source: feces | place: Antarctica: Albino Rookery
GTGTACTTTGGTGCGGTCGGGGTCAAGGACAGCCGCTATGCCATCCCGGCGGCGCTGGCGGCCGATTTCACCGGCTTTCTGCTGTCCAGCTGGACGGTGAAGCTGCTGTTTTAAGAGGGAACGCCCCGGAGCCAATGGCTCCGGGGCGTTTTGATGTCCGGTGCGCAGATAGTTCCTATACACGAAGAAAAAGCAGTGGTGTGTGGCGGCAGATTCCCTGCTTTTTGTGCTGTGGCAGGGAATATCCGGGGAAAAAGGCGTAAATTTCGGGGTAAATTTGGATGCCCCCTTGCAAAAGAGCGACTTTTGGTATAGAATTATAGAAACTTGGCGTGGTATTTGCACGCCCCTTTTTTGCCGGTTCTGCCGGTAACCAATCTATATTTCATTCATGGAGGAATTTGATTATGATTACTGCCGGTGATTTTCGTAACGGCAAGACCTTCGAGTACGAAGGCAAACTGATGATGGTTGTGGAGTTCCAGCATGTTAAGCCCGGTAAGGGCGCTGCCTTCGTCCGTACTAAGATGAAGAACATCGTGACTGGCGCTGTGACCGAGACTTCTTTCAACCCCACTGCAAAGTTTGAGGAAGCCTTTATCGACCGCACTGAGACCACTTACAGCTACAACGATGGCGACCTGTACTACTTCATGGACAACGAGACCTTCGAGATGACTCCCGTGGCCGTGGGCGATCTGCCGGACAACTTCAAGTTCGTCAAGGAAAACGATCCCTGCAAGCTGCTGGCTTACAAGGGCAAGGTGTTCTCCGTTGAAATCCCCAACTTCGTCGAGCTGGAAGTGACCGAGACCGAGCCCGGTGTCCGTGGCGATACCGCTACCAATGTGACCAAGCCTGCTACGGTTGAGACCGGCGCTGAGATCAAGGTGCCCATCTTCATCAATGCCGGCGAGCGCATCCAGATTGACACCCGTACCGGCGAGTACATGGGCCGCGCTAAGTAAGGATTATTGATCCCTTTGTTTTTCCGAAAGGAGGAGTTACGAAATGACTCTGTCTGAGAAAGTTGCATATCTGAAGGGTGTTGCTGCCGGAAGCGGCTTTGAACCCGAAAAGTCCCCCGAAGGCAAGCTGATCTCCATTATGATGGACATTCTGGAGCACATGGCCCTCAATGCGGAGGAAAATGATGATTCCATTCAGGCTCTGGCCGATCAGCTGGACGATGTGAGCGATAGCCTCGCTATGGTCGAGGACTATGTTTACAGCGAAGATTTTGACTTCGACGAGGATGACGACGAGGACGAGGATGTGGATGACGCAGAGGAGGCTCTGGCCGCTCTGGAGGAGGATGGCTTCTTCGAGCTGGAGTGCCCCAACTGTGAGGACATTCTGATGGTGGATAAGAGCGTTCTGGACGCCGGCACCATCACCTGCCCCGGCTGCGGTCAGGAGTTTGAAATCGAAATCGGCGTGGAAGATGTCGAGGACGATGAGGACGAGGAGTAATTCCTTCCCGATCTGAGCAACCTAGCCCCGAAGCACATTTGTGCTTCGGGGCTTTCTGCTTGTCCGGCGTTGCAAAATCGCCGGAAGTCCAGTATAATACCCACCAGAAAGGGGGAGAAAGCATGTCAGATCAGTTTTCCAGACTGCGGCTGCAAATCGGTGTAGAGCCGCTGGAGCGGCTGAGAAGCGCCCATGTGGCGGTGTTCGGTATCGGCGGCGTGGGCGGACATTGCGTGGAAGCGCTGGCCCGCAGCGGAATCGGCGCCATCGACCTGATTGATAACGATACCGTGAGCCTCACCAACCTGAATCGGCAGCTGATTGCCCTGCACAGTACCGTGGGCCGAGCCAAGGTGGATGTGATGGCTGAGCGCATTGCGGACATCAATCCGGAGTGCGTGGTGCGTACTTATCAGACATTCTACCTGCCGGAAACGGCAGATCAGTTCGCCTTGGAGGAGTATGACTATGTGATCGACTGCATCGACACGGTCACCGCCAAGCTGGACCTTGTGGAGCGGTGTCACCGGCTGGGGACGCCCATCATTTGCTCGATGGGAACTGCCAATAAACTGGACCCCACCAAGTTTGTCGTCACAGACATCAGTAAGACCTCTATGTGCCCTCTGGCGCGAGTCTTACGGAAAGAACTGCGCAGCCGTGGCATCCAGCACTTGAAGGTAGTTTACTCCACTGAGCAGGCTTTAAAGCCGCATACGGAGCTGCCGGATGCGGAGGAAGAATCCGGCAAGCGTCAGCTGCCCTCCAGCAATTCCTTTGTGCCCGGAGCGGCGGGATTGATTCTGGCCGGGGAGGTCATTCGGAATCTGGCGGGAATCACCCTATAAAAACGATAAAAAACAACGACCTGCGTGCTGATAAATCGCAGGTCGTTGTTTTCGTCTTGGAGGCTCATCGCACCTTCTGCTGAAGCTGAAGACGGTCGGCTATCATTGCAATAAATTCACTGTTGGTGGGCTTACCCTTGGCGGAGTTGACGGTGTAGCCAAAGTAACGCTGAAGCGTTTCCAAATCACCACGGTCCCATGCGACTTCGATGGCGTGACGGATGGCACGCTCGACACGGCTTGCGGTGGTGCCAAAGCGCTTTGCTACTTCGGGATACAGCACCTTGGTGACGGCGTTGATGACATCGATGTCCTCCACAGCAATGAGGATGGCCTCACGGAGGTACTGGTAGCCCTTGATGTGAGCAGGAACACCGATTTCGTGGATGATGGAAGTAATGAGAGTTTCCAGATTTTGCTGGGGAGCACCAGAGGTAAAGATGTCAGAGGTCAGCAGGCGGATGCGCTCACAGACACTTTCCAGACGGCAAGGCTTGGTGAGGAAGAAATCCGCCCCCAGTGCAGCGGCCTGATTGACCACATTGCCACGGGTGAAACCGGAAAGGACGAGGATTGCTGGAACATGGGAGCATTCGATGGAAATCTGACTCAATAGCTGAAGTCCATCCGTGTCGTTCAAAACCAGATCGGTTACTAGCACATCTGCAATGCCAGACTTAACAAGTTCCAGAGCTTCATCACCACTGCTGACAGCAGCGACGACTTCCAGATCAGATTCCTTGTTAATCGCGTCAGTCAGCAGGCTGCGGAATTCTTCATCCGCGTCTGCCAGTAAAATCGTCGTCATGTTTACTTGACTCCTTTTTGTGAATTTGAGCAAAAAAGTTTTAAATCTGATTTGTTCTTTGCTGTATCACTAATTTAACAGATAATACGGTATAAATCAATCTAATAAAGTCGAATTCTCAACCTTTTTGTTGACTACATTCGACAAAATTCGACAAAAAACGCTCCAAACACAGCGAAATGCTATTTCCAAGTTTTCCGGGAAATAAAAGTTACCAAAGAAAATGAAAATCAACAAAAGAAAGATAGATTGGAATTAAAAGGTTCTAAAAATCAAACTTTTTGCTATCATAGAATAAGAGAAGAAAATAGCACAGAAAAACCGGAAAATGCCATCGAGCAAAAGGGCTGATTCAGGGCAAGTTTGTTCCACAATCGGGGGCAGATGCGCGCTTTACAAGGAGAATTGCAATTGGGAGTATCCGGGTACAGTTGGGAGTTATTCCGACAAAATTCCAGAAAATAGAAGTTGTAAAAAACAACAAAAGAGCGGTGCTGTCAGAGAGGCAGGAAGATAAAATCTGAAGGGACGGCGGAAGAAAGTTTGCCCGCTTGCGGCTTTCTTGTGTGGCTGTGCAGATGGTCACCACCGAATCATTGGCCCCTTAGCTGGCGTCTATGCGCCGCCATCCTTCTTAGTTGTACAGGAATACAAGCGGCTGGATTTTGTCTGAAAGTCTCTGTGTGAGGGCTGTGAGTCTGCTGGATTCAGCCACAGGGGTTCGTGGAAAAAGGAGAAAACAGGTCTGGGCAACATAAAAGAAAAATCACCCATACCGGCAGATGCGGTACGGGTGATTGAATAAAAAAAGGATGCTGATGCGAGCATCAGCATCCTTTCAAATTGGTTTTGGTGTAATACCGAATTAGCCAAACAGAGCCATCAGAACACCAGCAGCGATTGCGCTGCCGATAACGCCGGCCACGTTGGGGCCCATAGCGTGCATCAGCAGGAAGTTGCTGGGGTTGGCCTTCTGACCTTCCACCTGAGAAACACGGGCAGCCATAGGCACGGCGGAAACGCCGGCGGAGCCGATCAGGGGGTTGATCTTTTCCTTCAGGAACAGGTTCATGAACTTGGCAAGCAGCACGCCGCCGGCGGTGCCGAAGCCGAAAGCAACCACACCCATCAGCATGATGAGCAGGGTCTGAACGCTCAGGAAGGTCTTGGCGGTAGCGGTGCAGCCGACAGACAGACCCAGGAAGATGGTGACGATGTTCATCAGCTCGTTCTGGGCGGTCTTGCTCAGGCGATCCACCACGCCGGTCTCACGGAACAGGACGCCCAGCATCAGGCAGGCCACCAGGGGAGCTGCGGAGGGCACCAGCAGGGAGACGAAAATGGTGATTACGATGGGGAAGAGGATCTTCTCGGTACGGCTCACCTGACGCAGAGGCTTCATGACGATCTCACGCTCAGCCTTGGTGGTCAGTGCACGCATGATGGGGGGCTGGATCACGGGAACCAGAGCCATGTAGGAGTAAGCGGCAACGGCGATGGGGCCGAGCAGCTCGGGAGCCAGACGAGTGGTGACGAAGATGGCGGTAGGACCGTCAGCACCACCGATGATACCGATGGAACCGGCCTGAGCGTCGGTGAAGAAACCGGACAGGCGGCAGCCAGCGAAGGTCATGAAGATGCCCAGCTGAGCAGCAGCGCCCAGCAGCAGGCTCTTGGGGTTAGCGATCAGGGGACCGAAGTCGGTCATGCAGCCAACGCCCAGGAAGATCAAGCAGGGATAGATGCCCAGCTTAACGCCCAGATACAGGTAGTCGATCAGGCCGGGAGCGATGGACTTGCCGACCAAAGCGCCGAAGCTGGCCTGCAGTTCGGGGGTGATGCCTTCCAGAGAGTTGACAAACTCCTGGGTGACCGGCGCACCGCCGAAGAGATCCCAGTGGACATGGCCGCCGGCGAACAGGATTTCGTTGAACATGCCTGCGCCGGGCAGGTTGGTGATCAACATACCGAAAGCAATGGGGAGCAGCAGCAGAGGCTCGAACTTCTTAACGATAGCCAGATACATCAGGACGCAGGAAATCGCCATCATGACGAGGCATTTCCAGTTGCCGTCCTGAGCAAACTGGGAGAAGCCGGTCTGCTGCAGGAAATTAGCAATAGCAGTCATGAAAATCCCTCCGATCCAATTACTGGATCACGCACAGCAGGGTGCCGGGTTCCACAGTGGCGCCCTTGGTAGCGCCGACGGAAGCGACGGTGCCGTCGCAGGGAGCGAGAACTTCGTTCTCCATCTTCATAGCTTCCAGAACGAAGAGCAGGTCACCCTTCTTGACGGACTGGCCGTTGGAAACATTGACGCTCAGCACGGTGCCGGGCAGGGGGGAAGCGACCTGAGTGCCACCGGCGGGAGCGGCAGCGGCGGGAGCAGCAGGAGCTGCAGCAGGAGCAGGAGCAGCAGCGGGAGTCACATCAGTCTCCAGAGTGACTTCGTAAACGGAGCCGTTAACGGTAACTTTGTAATGCTTGGTCATGTTTGTTCTCTCCAATCTCTTTACACTTTTTTGATGGCGGTGATCCTGACATTGCTGAAGCTGACGCCCAGATCTTCTGCAATGGCAGCGGTAATGGCAGCCATGAGCTGAGGATCCTGCTGGGGAGCAGCAGTGACAGGTGCAGGTGCGGCAGCAGCGGTAGCTGCGGGCACATCTGCCTTCTTTTCCATTGCACGCACGATGGTGCTCATCAGGGTGGCCAGCAGCACGATCGTAATCAGGCTGAGGAACACGGTGATGATACCAAAGGCGCAAACGAAGGGAATACTGTACATTTGCGACCTCCTTCTACTCTTATCGCCTGTTTCCCGGGAATTCGGAAAAATCGGCGTAATAGACAACAATACTTGGCTCGAAGGCCATACAAGCATGATTATAAACGAAAGGTTCACACAATGCAATCCAAAAAATGAACGGAATTGAAGAAAAATTGCCCACCTCCTTTTGGGAGGTGGGCAATTGCGGTTAGTGATTGGCGTAATAGTTGATGAGACAGCCGGACAAAATGATGTCACGCTCCTCATCGGACATACCGGGAAGCTCCAGTTGGATGGAGGATTCCACACCCTGCTGGATGAGGGTTGCTTCAAACTTTTCAGCACCAGAAGCCACGGCGGAACGGATATTTTTCAAAATAACCACATCTCCGGGCTGGATATTGCGGCTTTCCAAATCCTTTGCGATGAAGGGGAGCATACCCCAGTTCACCACATTGGAGCGGTAGCGCTTGGTGGCGTATTCCAGAGCAATGTTGGCGCAGCCGCCCAGCACACGCTGGCAGGATGCGGCCTGCTCACGGGCGGAGCCGTCGCCGGGACGAAGCGCCATGACCAGAGAGCCGAGGCCGGTGGTTGCCGGATCGAAGCCATGAAGAGCCTCAGTGACGGCCTCATCCACATCGCCGCTGCGGCGCTTCAGTTCCAGTGCCTTGATCTCCTTGGCTCTGCCCACATAGGCCGGGTCCTTGCGGCTGAGGGTAAACTCGGCCAGACCCAGGGGGTTGGAGCGGTAGGAGGAGGTTTCACCGGAGGGAATCAGCTCGTCGGTGGTGGTCACGCTGTCGTAGATGGCGGAGCAGGCGGTCAGCACCAGATTTTCCGGCAGAGCGACCTGTTCGGGCCAGTCGGCGATGTTGGGACCGAACACCAGTTCCTCCTCGGGATGGGGCTGGCCCACACCACGGTAAACCCGGCTGCGGTAAGCGGCATCGTCGTAAGAGTACAGCTCGTCGGGACGATCCTCGGGAATGAACTCCAAATCCGTGGCGGCGGTCAGTTTGCCGCCGTTTTTGGCGGTGGCGGCAATGCTTCGGGCATCCATCAGAGCCACATAGGCAATCTGACCGTTGCCGGGCTTGCTGCCCTCACGGTTGGGGAAGTTACGGGTGGAGTGGCGGATGGAGAAGCCGCCGTTGGCAGGCACATCACCGGCGCCGAAGCAGGGACCGCAGAAGCAGCTGCGGATGGTGGCGCCGCAGGCGGTGAGGTCGGAAAGCTGACCGCCGTTGGCCAGTTCCATGAAGGTGGGCTGGCTGGCAGGATAGACGGACAAGCCAAACGCCATGCCGCCGATGCTTTCACCCTTGAGGATTTCGGCGGTGCGCATCAGGTTCTGCCAAGTGCCGCCGGAGCAGCCGGCGATGACGGCCTGATCCACATAGAATTCGCCGTCCTTCAGCTTGCTGGTCAGAGGAGGCGGCAGCTGCTTGAGGGCAAACTGCTTCTGAGCGGCCTCATCCACCTGACGGAGCAGCTCTTCGGCGTTTTCCTTGAACTCCCGGATGGTGTAAGCGTTGGAGGGGTGGAAGGGGAGTGCAATCATAGGCTCCACTTCATCCAGAGCAATTTCAATGAGGTCATCGTAGTAGGCACCGGCCTCGGGAGCCATGGAATGGTACTCCTCGCCGCGGCCCAGCGTTTCCAGACAGACCCGGGTGGTGTCGTCGGTGGCCCAGAGGGAGCTGAGGCAGGCGGTTTCGGTGGTCATGACATCAATGCCGCAGCGGTAGTCCATCGCAAGGTTGGCAACGCCGGGGCCGAAGAATTCCAGAACGGCATTTTTTACCGTGCCGGGCTTGAACACCGTGCGGATCAGATCCAGAGCCACATCCTGAGGACCCACGCCGGGACGGGGCTTGCCGGTGAGGTAGACGGCGATCACACGGGGGTAGACAATATCGTAAGTCCGCTGCAGCAGCTGCTTGACCAGCTCCGGGCCGCCCTCACCAAAGGCCATGGTGCCGAAGGCGCCGTAGCGGGTGTGGGAATCCGAGCCCAGAATCATTTTGCCGCAGCCGGCATAGCGTTCTCTCATGTAGGAGTGAATCACGGCCTGATGTGCCGGGACAAATTCGCCGCCGTACTTTTTGGCGGCAGACAGACCGAACACATGGTCGTCCTCGTTGATGGTGCCGCCCACTGCGCAGAGGGAGTTGTGGCAGTTGGTCAGCACATAGGGGAGGGGGAACTGCTTCAGACCGGAGGCGCGTGCGGTCTGAATGATGCCCACATAGGTGATGTCATGGCTGGCCATGGCATCCATCTTCAGCTGCAAATGCTCCGTGTCACCGCTGACATTGTGGGCGGAAAGCACCCCGTAAGCCATGGTATGCGTGCGTCCCGCATCCCGGTCAGTGGGAGCAGCAGGACGGAAGGTGCTGCCGTCATAGAGAACAGCGTGGTTGGAAACTTGAATCATAGTCTGCACCATCTTTCCTTCTTGGATTTGTTTTTAGAGTATCCTATTCTATCATTTTTTGACGGCCTGCACAAGGAAAACCCGGAATCATAAGAGAAAAAACACCCTGCGGCATGGCTGCCGCAGGGTGTGGAACGAAACTGAATTACAGGAGATTCAGCAGGTTGCAGGCGACGATCAGGCCGGAGAACACGATGGAAACGGTGGAGCACAGCTTGATCAGGATGTTCAGGGAAGGACCGGAGGTATCCTTGAAGGGATCGCCCACGGTGTCGCCCACGACAGCAGCCTTGTGGCAATCGGAGCCCTTGCCGCCATGGTGACCGGACTCGATGTACTTCTTGGCGTTGTCCCAAGCGCCGCCGGCGTTGGACATGAACACTGCCATAGCGAAGCCGGTCACGGACACGCCGCCCAGCAGGCCAACCACGCCCACAGGACCCAGAATCAGGCCGGTGATGATGGGCACGACGATGGCGAGGATAGCGGGAATGACCATCTCGTGGATGGCGCCCTTGGTGCAGAGGGTGACGCAGCGGCCGTAGTCGGGATCGGCCTCATAGGTCATGATGCCGGGGATTTCCTTGAACTGACGGCGAACCTCAACCACGATGGACTGAGCAGCGTTCTGCACGGCGCTCATGGTGAAGGCGGAGAAGACGAAGGTCAGCATAGCGCCGACGAACAGGCCAACCAGAATGGTGGGGCTGGTCAGGGTGAAGTTCAGCAGCTCGGAGGTCTTGGTCTGCACGATGTTCACATAGGAAACCAGCAGAGCCAGAGCAGTCAGAGAAGCGGAGCCGATGGCGAAGCCCTTGCCGGTAGCGGCAGTGGTGTTGCCCAAGCTGTCCAGAGCGTCGGTGCGCTCGCGGACTTCCTCAGGCAGACCGCTCATCTCAGCGATGCCGCCGGCGTTGTCAGCCACGGGGCCGTAAGCGTCGGTAGCCAGAGTGATGCCCAGAGTAGAGAGCATGCCGACGCCGGCGATGCCGATGCCGTACAGACCCTTGTTGAAAGCTTCGGTGAAGGCACCGGCCTCGTTGACGATCTCCACGGTGCCGCCGGCAGCAAAGTAGCTGACCAGAACGGAGATGGCGACGATCAGGATGGAGGTCAGGGTGGACTTCAGACCCAGAGAGATACCACCGATGATGATGGTGGCGCTGCCGGTTTCGGAGGCGGCAGCCAGCTTCTGGGTGGGCTTGTAGGTGTCAGAGGTGTAGTACTCAGTGAAGTAACCGATGGCGCAGCCGCCGATCAGGCCGCAGAGAATAGCCACAAAGACGCCCCACTGATTCTCGGTCAGAATGACCTGGCAGAGGATAGCGGAAGCGATAGCGGACAGGACAGCGGCGGTGTAAGTGCCGGTACGCAGGCTCTTCAGCAGAGAAGCCTGCGTGGCGTTCTCCTTGGTGCGAACCAGGAAGGAGCCGACGATGGAGCAAATGATACCGGCAACGGCAATCGCCAGAGGCAGGATGATGCCGTTGAAGCCGTAGCCGGCGGTAGCACCCAGAGCGAAGGTGGCGAGGATGGAGCCAACATAGGACTCGTAGAGGTCAGCACCCATGCCGGCCACATCGCCCACGTTGTCGCCCACGTTATCCGCGATGGTAGCGGGGTTACGGGGATCGTCCTCAGGAATACCGGACTCGACCTTGCCAACCAGATCAGCGCCCACATCAGCAGCCTTGGTGTAGATACCGCCGCCCACACGGGCAAACAGAGCCATGAAGGAAGCGCCCATGCCGTTCATAACCATGATGTTGCCGAACTGAACGGGATCGGTGATGCCGAAGCCGAAGTACAGGATGACAAACCAGATGGAAATATCCAGCATGCCCAGACCAACCACGGTGAAGCCCATGACGGAGCCGGAGGAGAAAGCAACGCGCAGACCCTTGTTCAGGCTCTCAGAAGCGGCCTGAGCGGTGCGGGCGTTGGAATTGGTGGCGATTTTCATACCGATGAAGCCGGCAAGCATCGACCAGATACCACCGGTGACAAATGCAAAGGGAGTAAAGACACTCAGCATATGACCGGCGAAGGCCAGCACAAGCAGAATAATAAAGACAACCACAAACACCTTTGCGACGGTGGTGTACTGATGCTTCAGATAAGCATTGGCGCCGGCGCGGATGGAGGAGGCGATCTTCTTCATTTTTTCAGTGCCCTCGGAGTAACTCAGGACTTTCTTTGCCTGCAAAAGGGCAAAAACGCCTGCGATGACAGCGCCGAGGAAACCGATCCAGAAAAACTTTTCCATGAATACATCTCCTTTTTCTAACAAGAAAAACAAGCCAAAAAAGGGAGCCGTAACGCGCCCCCTCACTTGTTTGTACTCATTGTAACAAGCATAAAACGGGATTGCAAGCACAAAATAGAAAAACTTTCATAAATGTTCTTGGTTTAGTTGGCCTATATTTGTGCGTAGTTGAAATAAGCCGAAAAATAGTGTTATAATAGTCCCAAATAAACAGGGAAACCGAACTTATTTCATCGGTCGAAAGGAGCGTTTTTATGGATATGACCAAGCGTGAACTCCAATATCACATCGGATTAGGCCCGGGAGACGCTGGAAAGTACTGTATTGTGCCGGGAGACCCGGGCAGATGCGCCTCCATTGCGGCTTATTTTGATGACGGAGCCTTCCTTCATTCCAATCGAGAGTATACCACATGGGTGGGTACTTTGGAGGGGGAAAAGGTCAGCGTGGTGAGTACCGGCATCGGCGGACCCTCCGCCTCCATCGCCATGGAGGAGCTGGCGCAGATCGGCGTACATACCTTCCTCCGGGTGGGCACCTGCGGCGGCATCCGGCTGGATGTGGAGAGCGGCGATGTGGTAGTGGCTACCGGAGCGGTGCGGATGGAAGGCACCAGCCGGGAGTATGCCCCCATCGAGTTCCCGGCGGTGGCAGATTTTGAGGTGACCAACGCCTTGGTGGAAAGCGCCCGGGCGCTGGGCAAGTCCTGCAAGGTGGGCGTGGTCCAGTGTAAGGACTCCTTCTACGGACAGCATTCCCCGGCCCGGATGCCGGTGAGCTATGAGCTGGAGGCCAAATGGGAGGCATGGAAACGGCTGGGCGTGCTGGCCAGCGAGATGGAGAGTGCGGCGCTGTTCACCGTAGCGGCGGCCTTGGGTGTCCGCTGCGGCAGCTGCTTCCATGTGATCTGGAATCAGGAGCGGGAAAAGGCC
>RCNI01001682.1_pt1 | contig 11534 bp, 11 predicted proteins | sample 2041151 | NCBI WGS metagenome assembly RCNI01 (sample SAMN09708214, study PRJNA481090) | feces metagenome | isolation source: feces | place: Antarctica: Albino Rookery
ATCATCGTGCTGACGGTAGCCGTGGTGATTGCGGTGGGACTTTGTATCGCCTCCGCCGTCAGCAGCGGCACCGGCTTCCTCTATAACGCCGTGGGCGTCATCGCCTCCCCTTTCCGTGCCGCCGGCAATGCCGTAAGCGGCTGGGTGGGCGGCGTCAATGACCACTTCGACAGTGTGGAGTCACTGCAGCAGGAGAACCAGGAGCTGCGCAAGAAGGTAGCGGATCTCGAAAAGGAACTGCGCAAGGCCGAAAAGGACAGCGAGGAGAACGAGCGTCTGCGCACACTGATGAACCTGCGCCAGCAGCGGGAGGATTTCGCCTTCGCCTCGGCCCATGTGGTGGGCCGCAGCACCTCCAACTGGGAGGCAAAGCTGACACTGGACGTGGGCACCGACGCTGATGTAGCCATCGGCGACTGCGTGGTCAATGAAGAGGGCTTTCTGGTGGGCGTCATCTCCGAGGCCGGATTGAACTGGGCCACGGTGACCACCATTCTCGACCCCAATTCCCAGCTGGGCTCCACGGTGTTCCGCACCGGGGAAACCACGGTGGCACTGGGCGATCTGGGCTTGATGCACGAGAATCGTCTGAAGCTGTCCTATCTGCAGGGCGACTCCCATCTGATGAACGGCGATCAGGTGCTCACCTCCGGAATCGGCGGCTACTATCCCTCCGGGCTGGTGATCGGCGCCGTGGAGGAGGTCCGCACCGACGACAACGGCCTTACACGCTACGGCATTCTGGTGCCGCAGGTGCAGCTCCAGCAGCTCAAGCAGGTTTTCGTCATCACCGATTTCCAAGTGGTGCAGTGAGAAAGGATCTACTATGAATCAACGGGATCTCTTCTTTAAGTGGCTGTTTTACTCCGCCACGGCACTTCTCTTTCTACTCATTCAGGGGCTGATCCTCAACCGGTTGTCCCTGTGGGGCTATACGCATCCCTTTTTGCCACCCCTGCTGGCCATCATGCCCTCCACTTTGGAGAACCGGGACGAGAGCGTCCTGTTCGCTGTGGTGTTCGGCTTTTTCTCCGACCTTCTGATGCCCGGCCCCGTGCCGGGATTCTATACCGTGGTCTTTCTGGCCGCGGCAGTGCTCTGCGGCCTCATTGCCGGACGGCTCCTGATGCCCGGCTTCCTGTGCGCTGTGGTTTGCAGTGCCATCGGGCTGCTGACCTGCAGCCTTATGTATATTCTGACCGCTCTGTCCCATCCCTCCATCGCTCTGCCGGATGCATTGCGCCTTATGGGACGGGAGCTGCTGCTGACCCTCCCCTTCTCTCCGGCCATCTTCTGGCTGGATCGGAAGATCTATCTGCGGATGCGTGATCTATAATAAAGGAGGCAGTTCGTGAATACCCATCATCCTTTGAAATACCGACTTGTTGCCATCGGCCTCTTTTTGGGGCTGATCGTGCTTTTGTATATCGGTGTACTATACAATACCCAGATCATTCGCGGCAGCGAATTCCGGGCCAAATCCCTCTCCAGCAACGCCAATGCAGAGACGGTAGAGGCCTCCCGCGGCATTATCACCGACCGTAACGGCAAGGTGCTGGTGTCTAATCGTCTGACCTACACCCTGCTCTTCTCCGGCGATTCCTTCACCGGAAATGAGGATCTCAACGCTGCCATTTTGCGGCTGATCGATCTGTGCCGCGCCAACAACGTGTCATGGAACGACTCTCTGCCCCTCACCTTTGATACGGTTCCGGTGCTGGCGCCGGAACGCATCGACTCCTCTTTCCGGCTCTTTGTGGAAAACCAGGAGCTTCCCGCCCAGCTGGATGACCCCGACACCGAAAACGACGAGTTCGTCTTCCAGATGAGCGCACAGGAGCTGATGGCTCGCCTGTGCCGGCTCTATGGTCTGGAGGAGGACTACACGCCGGAGCAGCAACGCTGGATCGCCGGTGTGCGCTACGAGCTGGATGTGAATAAGCTGCTGGATCGAAACTATGTTTTCGCCGATGATGTATCGGTGGCGCTGATCAGCCAGGCGGTGGATGGCCACTATGCCGGCGTCAGTACCGGCACCTCCTCTGCCCGTGTTTACAACACCCCCTATGCCGCCCATATCTTGGGCCGCATCGGCCCCATTTATAAAGAGGAGTGGGACGGTGACAAGGACAAGGGCATCACCGGCTACAAGGACATGGGCTATTCCATGAACGCTCTGGTGGGCAAGGACGGCGTCGAGCGCGCTTTCGAGGAGTATCTCCACGGCAGCAACGGCACCAAGCTCATCACCACCAGCAGCGACGGAAGCATCACCGGTGAGCTCTATGTGAACGAACCGAAGCCCGGCAATACCGTGTCGCTGACGCTGGATATCGACTTGCAGGAGGCTGTGGAAAAGTCGCTGGCATCCAATATCCAGGCAATCCGCAACCACAACGGCAAGGCCCGCGGCGGTGCCGCCGTGGTAATGGGCGTGGACAGCGGCGAGGTGCTGGCGATGGCCTCCTATCCCACCTACGATTTAAGTAAATTCGACGAGATCTATTCCGATCTGGTCAAAGACGAAGTGAACACCCCTTTGCTCAACCGAGCTACCAACGGTATCTACGCCCCCGGCTCCACCTTTAAGCCTTTGACGGCTGTGGCAGCGCTGGAGAGCGGCATCATTGACCCCTACACCACCATTCTCGACCGTGGTATCTACACCTATTACGCCAGTCCCCAGCCCCGATGCTGGATCTACAGCCAGTATGGCGGCACCCACGGCTATGTGAATGTAACCGAGGCCATTGAGGTCTCCTGTAACTACTTCTTCTACGAGGTGGGCCGTCTGACCGGCATTGATATTCTCGACAGCTATGCCGACCAGTTCGGTCTGGGGCGCTCTACCGGCATCGAAATCGGCGACTCGTCCGGTGTGATGGCCTCCCCGGAATACGCCGAGGAAGCCGGCCTTGAGTGGACGGACGGCCAGACCATCACCGCCGCCATCGGTCAGAGCTACAGCCTCTTTTCTCCCTTGCAGCTGGCCAACTATATTGCCACGCTGGCGGGTAACGGCAACCACTACCAGGCCCACCTTCTTAAAAACGTGAAAACCTACGACAACGGCTCCCTGATCTACGCCTATGATAAGGAACCGGAAAACGTGGTGGAGATGAGTGAGAGCACTGTACACGCCGTGAAACAGGGCATGCGCGACATGGCGATGGGCTCTATGTCCTATATTTTCAGCAAGTGCCCCGTGGATCTGGGCGCGAAAACCGGTACCGCCGAGATCGACGGCGATGGTACGGTGAACGGTGTATTCGTGGCCTTCGCCCCCTATGATGATCCCGAGATCGCTGTGGCTGTGGCCATTGAGCGTGCTGACGCCGGTGCCGATCTGGCCCCGGTGGCTGCCGATATCATCAACGCCTACTTCTCCCATCGGGAGGCCCCCACGGTCATCGTCGGTGAAAACGCGCTGTTACCCTGACCCCAGATCAATAAGGAGAGAATCCCTTCATGTCTGAACCCTTTGTTTTCGACCCACGCGACCCACGCTGCAAAACCCCATTCGGTGCTGTGACGTGCGGCACTTGCGTCACTTTAACGCTCCGTCCCCTGCCGGAGGAGCATTTCACCGCCTGCACATTGCTCTTATGGCGGGATTTTGACGCCGCAGGCAGCGAGGTCAACCTGCCCTCCCCCGGCCCCGGCCTCTTTTGCGGCAGTTTTAACGCCCCCGAACACCCGGAGCTGGTGTGGTACGGCTTTCGCTTTACCCGCGCCGACGGCTCCTCGGTATGGCTGGGCAAAAACGGCTACGGCTCGGAGCAGGAAATGCTCAGCTGGCAGCTCACTGTCTACGACGACTCCCATCCCACGCCCGACTGGTTTGGGCGAGGTGTGACTTACCAAATTTTTCCAGACCGTTTCTGTCGTCTGGCAACTCCCGACGCCACCGGTATGGTAGGCGGCCGGGTGGTGCATCAAGGCTGGGACGAGCCCATGGTCTACCGCCCCGACGAGCACGGTGAGGTGCGCAACAACGACTTTTTCGGCGGCAGTCTGGAGGGCATCTGCTCCAAGCTGGACTACCTCCAGAGCCTGTCCGTGACCACTCTCTACCTCTGTCCCATCTTCGAAGCCGCCAGCAATCATCGCTACAACACGGCAGATTATCGAAAAATCGACCCCATGTTGGGTACAGAGGCGGATTTTCGCCATCTTTGTGACGAGGCAAAAAAACGCGGCATTCATGTGATGCTGGACGGTGTTTTCAACCACACCGGCAGCAACAGCCGCTATTTCAACGCCGACGGCTTCTATCCCCAGCAGGGCGCAGCCCAAAGCCCCGACTCCCCCTACGCGCCGTGGTATCATTTCCACCCGTGGCCCCACGAGTATGACGCATGGTGGGGCATCCGAACGCTGCCTGCTGTCAACGAGAACGATCCGTCCTATCGGGAATTCATCATCAATGGTGAGGACTCCGTCGTGCGACACTGGCTTCGCGCCGGTGCTGACGGCTGGCGTCTGGACGTTGCCGATGAGCTGCCCGACGATTTCATCGCCGACATACGCCGCGTGATGGAGGAGGAAAAACCGGACAGCTTTCTGCTGGGCGAGGTGTGGGAGGACGGCAGCAACAAGGTGGCCTACAGCCAGCGCCGCCGGTATCTGCTGGGCAGTGAGACCCACGGTCTGATGAACTATCCCTTCCGCAATGCCGCCCTTGCCTATCTGGGCGGCGGTGACGCCGGAGCATTCCGGGAGACCATGGAGACCATTCGGGAGAACTATCCCCCGGCTGCCTTCTACTCCGGGCTGAATATCCTCAGCACCCACGACACGCCCCGCATCCTGACGCTGCTGGGTGTCACCAACCCCCATCTGGACAGTAAGGACGACCGGGCCGTCTATCGCCTGTCCCCGGAGGAACATCAGCGCGGCATGGAAAAGCTCCATCTGGCGGCCATGCTGCTCTTCACCTTCCCCGGTTCCCCTACTGTGTTCTACGGTGATGAGGCCGGGATGCAGGGCTTTGAAGATCCCTTCAACCGGGGAACCTACCCGTGGGGACACGAGGATCAGCAGCTTGTGGACTTCTATCGCCTGCTGGGTAAGCTGCGCAAGGAGCGTCTCTCCCTCCAAACCGGCGAGATCCGGTACCTCCGGGCACAGGGCAGCGCTCTGGTCTTTACCCGCACCGAGGGCAGCGAAACCACCCTCACCGCCCTCAACGCCGGGGACGCACCGCTGGAACTGCAGCTGCCTTGGGACAGCGACACCGCTACCGATGCCGTGTCCAAACGCAGCTTCGCCGTGTCGCAGGGACTGCTTCATCTGTCTCTCGCCCCCCGAAGCGGCATGATTTTGATTTAACAGCGTTTCTCACAGGGAATGTTTCACGTGAAACATTCCCTGTTTTTTATTTTCCCTCTTGTTTCACGTGAAACATTTATTATTTTAAGGTTTTTTAGTTGAATCATTGCGGCAATGTTGTTATACTATAGGTAGTGCGTAAATATGATGCACGCACCATCTCTAAGAGAAAGCGAGTGGGCAATTTCGTGGGAAAAATCGTTGCAATTGTAAATCAAAAGGGCGGCGTGGGCAAAACCACCACCTGCGTCAATCTGTCTGCCGCCTTAAAAGTAAAGGGAAAGCGGATCTTAATGTGTGATTTTGACCCGCAGGCCAACTCCACTTCCGGCATGGGCGTGGATAAATCCACCTCCAATGGCGTTTATGACGTCCTCATCAACCACATGGACGTACATAAGGCTATCACGCACACCCCCTACGGCGATGTGCTGCCCAGCAGCAAAGCGCTGGCGGGTGCCGGCATCGAGATGATCAATCTGGAGGACAGGCAGTTCCTGCTGCGCAAGGCTCTGGATCCCCTGCGTGAGGAGTACGACTTCATCTTTATCGACTGCCCCCCTTCCCTGGAGCTTCTGACGCTAAACGCCCTGTGCGCTGCCGATTCCCTGCTGGTTCCGCTGCAGGGTGAGTATTTCGCGCTGGAGGGACTCAGCGACCTTATGAACACCGTGCGTATCGTGCGCAGGAATATGAATCCCCGGCTGGAAATCGAGGGCGTACTGCTGACCATGTTCGATGGGCGCACCAATCTGGCCATTCAGGTGGCGCAGGAAGTGAAGCGCTTCTTCCCCGGCAAGGTCTACGCCACCGTCATCCCCCGCAATATCCGGCTGTCCGAGGCGCCCAGCCACGGCAAGCCTATTACCGCCTACGACCGCCATTGCCGCGGCGCAGAGGCCTATATGAATCTCGCAGAGGAGTTTCTGCGAAAGAATTCCTAATAAGAAAGGAGAATCTGTCCTATGGCAAACACATCCAGAGGTCTGGGCAAGGGTCTAGCCGCCCTGTTGGGCGACGATGTCATGGAGCCCCCGGAGGAGAAAAGCAGCCTCTACCTCCCCATTTCTCAGGTAGAAAGCTGTGCTTCCCAGCCCAGAAAGCTGTTTGACCCCGAGGCTTTGGCCGATTTGGCCGATTCCATCCGGGAACACGGTATTATTCAGCCGCTGACAGTGCGCAAGCTCCAATCCGGCTACTATCAGATCATCGCCGGTGAACGCCGCTGGCGTGCCGCCCGCATGGCAGGACTCACCGAAGTTCCCGCCATCGTGATTGAGGCCGATGACCGCAAGGCCATGGAACTGGCCATGATTGAAAACCTCCAGCGTGAGGACTTGAACCCCATCGAAGAGGCCGAAGGCTATCAGGTCTTGATGGACAACTACAGCATGACCCAGGAGGAAGCCGCCCAGTGTGTGGGCAAGTCCCGCAGCGCCGTGGCCAACGTCCTGCGCCTGCTGCGTCTCTCCCCCGCTGTCCGCGCCATGGTGGAGGATGGCCGCCTCTCCGGCGGACATGCCCGTACCCTGCTGCCCCTGCCCCAGGAGCTGCAGGAAAAGGCCGCAGAGGCCGTCCTCAAGGGCGATCTCTCCGTGCGCCAGACGGAGCTTCTGGTGAAAAAACTGACCGCCGAGAAAAAGGAAACCCCTCCCCCCTCCGGCATCACCGTCAACTACGCCGAGGAGGCCGCCAAGGAGTTGGGTGGTCATCTGGGCCGCGGCTGCCGCATCGTCTCCGGACGGAAAAAAGGCCGCATTGAACTGGAATACTACGGTTTGGACGATCTCAACGATCTGTTGGACGCCCTTCACGCCATTAAACATAAGTAATCACTTTGTTTCACGTGAAACATTTACTGTAGAAATTAGAGATAAAAGGAGATTTTATCATGCTTGATATTCGCTTTGTTCGGGAAAACCCCGAAGCCGTCAAAGAAAACATCCGCAAAAAGTTTCAAAACAGCAAGCTGCCTCTGGTAGACGAGGCCATTGCGCTGGACGCTGACAAGCGCGCTGCCGAGGCCGAGGCCAACGAGCTGCGTGCCGCCCGTAACAAGCTGTCCAAGGAAGTGGGCAAGCTGATGGGCATGGCCAAGAAGGACCCCTCCAAGCTGGAGGAGGCCGAGGCTGTCAAGGAGCAGGTCAAGGCCAACGCCGCACGCCTTGCCCAGCTGGAGGAGATGGAAAACAGCCTCAGCGAGCAGCTCACCAAGATCATGATGGTCATTCCCCAGATGATCGACCCCTCCGTGCCCATCGGCCCCGATGACAGCTGCAACGTAGAGGTACAGCGCTTTGGCGAGCCCACCACCCCCGATTTCGATATCCCCTACCACACCGAGATCATGGAGCGCTTCGACGGCATCGATATGGACGCCGCAGGCCGCGTTTCCGGTAACGGCTTCTACTATCTCATGGGTGATATTGCACGCCTGCACTCTGCGATGACCGCCTACGCCCGTGATTTCATGATCAACAAGGGCTTCACCTACTGCATCCCCCCCTTCATGATCCGCGGCAACGTGGTGACCGGCGTCATGAGCTTCGCCGAGATGGACGCCATGATGTACAAGATTGAGGGTGAAGACCTCTACCTCATCGGCACCTCCGAGCACTCCATGATCGGTAAGTTCATCGATCAGATCCTGCCCGAGAGCAAACTGCCCCAGACCCTCACCTCCTACTCCCCCTGCTTCCGCAAGGAAAAGGGCGCTCACGGCATTGAGGAGCGCGGCGTCTACCGCATCCACCAGTTTGAGAAGCAGGAGATGATCGTGGTCTGCAAGCCCGAGGAGTCCATGAAGTGGTACGAGCAGATGTGGCGCTACAGCGTGGAGCTGTTCCGTTCTCTGGACATTCCCGTCCGTCAGCTGGAGTGCTGCTCCGGCGATCTGGCCGATCTGAAGGTGAAGTCCTGCGACATTGAGGCATGGTCTCCCCGTCAGCAGAAGTACTTTGAGGTCTGCTCCTGCTCCAATCTGGGTGATGCACAGGCTCGCCGTCTGAAGATCCGTATCAAGGGTGAGGATGGCAAGATGTACCTGCCCCACACGCTGAACAACACCGTGATCGCACCTCCCCGTATGCTGATCGCCTTCCTGGAGAACAACCTGCAGGCCGACGGCTCCGTGCTGATCCCCGAGGCTCTGCGTCCCTACATGGGCGGCTGTGAGAAGCTGACTCCCAAGAACTAAACTTTTCCCGCAGAAATAATAGAGAAAAGGAGAAGTTTCCGCCTTATGAAGAAGTTTTTGCATGAGTTCAAGGAATTTGCCCTGCGCGGCAATGTGTTCGACATGGCAGTCGGCGTGATTATCGGCGGTTCGTTTGGTAAGATCACCACCTCCCTTGTCAACGATGTGTTCATGCCCTTCCTCTCCCTCATCACAGGCAGCGTGGACTTCACCCAGTGGAAGCTGGTACTCAAAGCAGGAAACGAGGCCGCCGGCATTTCAGAGGTCGCCTTGAACTACGGCAACTTTATTGCCACAGTGATCGACTTCCTGCTCATCGCTCTGGTGGTATTCCTCATGGTGAAGGGCATGAATGTCCTCCACCGCAGAAGAGAAGCACCCGCTCCCGAGCCGGAGGCCCCCAAGGCGCCCACCACGGAGGAGCTGCTGACGGAGATCCGCGATCTATTAAAGGAGCAAAAGTGAGAGAAACATTAGAATTAGTACAGCAGGGACTGACGGAGTTGGGGCTGGACGCGGAAAAAGCGCCCCAGCTCCTCCACTTCGCCGAAATGCTGCTGGAGAAAAATCAAGTCATGAACCTAACCGCCATCACCGAGCCGGTGGCCGTGGCGCAGCTCCATCTTCTGGACTGTGCATCGCTGGCGTCTATGGAATATTTTTCCAATAAAACGGTGGTGGATGTAGGCACAGGCGGCGGCTTCCCCGGTATGCCTTTGCAGATTCTGGTACCCTCGGCACAGGTGACGCTGCTGGATACGCTGGGCAAACGCATCCGCTTTTTGGAGGAGGTCTGCACGGCGCTGGAGCTGACGAATCCCTGCTGTGTTCATGCACGGGCAGAGGAGTTCGCCCGCGACCACCGGGAAGCCTTCGATTTCGCCACTTCACGAGCCGTGGCCTCCCTCCCCACCCTCTGCGAGCTGACGCTCCCCATGGTGAAGGTGGGCGGCGCGTTTTTGGCCATGAAAGCACTGGACAGCGACGAGGAAATCCACAGCGCCAAAAGCGCCATCGCCCAACTGGGCGGGCACTTGGAAGAAATCCGTGAGTACACTATCCCCGGCACCGATGTGCGCCGCCGCGTGGTGGTGATCCAGAAGGACAAGCCCACAGCCCACACCTTCCCCCGGGCTTTTGCACGAATTAAGAAAAGCCCATTACGCTAAACGAAAAAATACTGTCAAAAATAACAAATTTGCACTTGAAAAGAGGTGTGTGAATGGGTAAAATTATAGCGGTAGTCTCCGGGAAAGGTGGAACCGGCAAAACCTCCTTTACCGCCAATGTAGGAATCGCTCTGGCGCATATGGGGTATCGTACCCTGTGCATGGATTGCGACATCACATTGCGGAATCTGGATCTGGTGCTGGGACTTTCTGACCGGGCCTTCATGGATTTTACCGATGTGATTGCTGAACGCTGCACGCTGGAGGAGGCCGCCGTGCCCCACCCCAACTATCCTCGGCTGCATCTGCTGACAGCACCCCAATCCACCGATTCGCTGCGACTGGAGGGACGGCATCTGCGCCATCTCGCCCATCAGATCCGTGAAAATTACGACTATTGTCTCATTGATGCGCCTGCCGGTTTGGGCTTCGGCTTCCGGATGGCCACCTTCTGCGCCGACAGTGTGGTGGTGGTCACCAATACCGACGCCTCGGCTCTGCGGGATGCACAGCGCACCGTGATGGAGCTGAGCCATTTTCCCCGCAATTCCCTCCATCTGGTGGTGGGCCGTGTACAGAAAAAGCTGCTGCGCCAGCTGCATACCACCATCGATGACGCCATCGACACGGCAGGTCTGCCCCTGCTGGGCGTAGTGCCAGACGACCCCCAGGTTCCACGCTGTTTAGGCCGAGGAGTTCCCTTGCGGGAGCACAGCTATTACGCCGCCCGAGCCTATGAAAATATCGCCCGACGCATCCGTGGAGAACGAGTTCCGCTGATGCCCATTTAACATTTATAAATAGAGAGACCACACAAAAGAAAGGAGCTTCCTTCATGAATATTGCACTTCTGGCCCATGACAACAGAAAAGAGTTGATGGTGCAGTTCTGCACCGCCTACTGCGGCATCTTGGCGCAGCATACCCTCTGCGGTACCTCCGCCACGGCTATGCAGGTCAGCGAGGCCACCGGCCTGCACGTCCACCGCTTCCTCGGGTTCGACCACGGTGGCGGACAGCAGATCGCCGCTCGCATTGCCTATAACGAAATCGACTTAGTTCTGTGCTTTGATGATCCCCACGCCAAGGCCGTCAACGATGACACCCTGTATATCTCCCGCCTGTGCGACCAGAACAACATCCCCTTTGCCAGCAACGTGGCTACCGCCGAAATGCTGGTGCTGGGTCTGGCACGCGGCGATCTGGATTGGCGTGACATTGTCAATCCCAAGACCAAGCCCTTCACCTCTTGACAAGCGGTGAAAAAGCCACTACAATAAAACGTTAGATAGAACCGCGATGACGGAGCAGGAGTAGCTCTGCACCACCGCTTTCAGAGAGGCGCGCCATTGGCTGTAAGCGCGCTGCGGCAGGCAGAGGGAAGACAGCCCCAGCAGCGGGGATGGCAACATCCACGGCACGCTCCCCGTAACAGGAGCTCCAAGGGTCTCCCCTGTCGGGAGGCTGAATTTGGGTGGCACCACGAAGCGTACGCTCTCGTCCCAAGTCTGGGATGGGAGCGTTTTTTCATCCCTGCATCAATCGAAAAGAATACATTTTACCAGATAAAGGAGCAGATACTATGGCAAAAATGACCCCCCGTACCCTCTCCGGGTTCATGGAGCTGCTGCCGGCACCCCAGCAGCAGATGGAGCGCATTATGGAGGTGCTCCGCACCACGTACACCCGCTACGGCTTCACGCCGCTGGATACGCCCGTGATCGAGTCCAGCGAGGTACTGCTGGCCAAGGGCGGCGGCGAAACGGAAAAGCAGATCTACCGCTTCAGCAAGGGCGATGCGGATCTGAGCCTGCGCTTTGACCTCACCGTACCGCTGGC
>RCNI01001684.1_pt1 | contig 11529 bp, 8 predicted proteins | sample 2041151 | NCBI WGS metagenome assembly RCNI01 (sample SAMN09708214, study PRJNA481090) | feces metagenome | isolation source: feces | place: Antarctica: Albino Rookery
ATAATCCCGACATGGAGCGGATTGCCCCTCAGCAGCTGTGGATGCACCCCGTGGATGCGGCGCAGCGGAAGGTGGAAGTAGGGGACCGGGTCCGGGTCTGGAATGACCGGGGTGCCATGGAGGTTCCGGTGCATATCACCGAGGATGTGATGCCTGGTGTGGTGGCGATTGCGCAGGGGGCTTGGTACACGCCGGACGAAGCCGGTGTGGACCAGCGAGGATGCGTTAATGTGCTCACTTCTCTGCACCCCACACCCTACGCAAAAGGCAACGGACAGCACACAAATTTGGTAGAAGTTCGGAAAACGAATTAAAAATAGGTTTGACACTGGATAAATAATAGTTTAAACTGTTAAAATGCTGAACTAAAACATAAAATGGCAAAGCACTAGAAAATTGGATGATACATATTAAAATATAAAAGTTAGGAGTGATTTTCGTGAAGTTCAAAGAAATGCCCTATGAGCGTCCGGATATGGAGCAGGTCAAAGCACAGCTGGCTGAGATGACTACCCGTCTGGAGCAGGCAGAGAACTACGAAGCAGCCCGAGCTGTGTTTCTGGAAAAGGAAATGCTGGAAAAGCACATTGAGACCATGCAGACGCTGGCAACCACCCGCCACAGCATCGACACCCGGGATGCGTTCTACTACGACGAGGTGAAGTTCTGGAACGCTGTTGTGCCCGAGGTGCAGGAATACGAGCAGGCATGGACCATGGCGATGCTGAAGAGCCCCTTCCGCAAGGAGTTTGCCGAGGAGTTCTGTCAGGTGATGTTTACCAACGCCGAGCTGGAGCTGAAAACCTTCTCTCCCGAAATCATTCCTGAACTGCAAAAGGAGAACGACCTGACGCAGGAGTATGAAAAGCTGCTGGCCTCCGCTCAGATTCCCTTTGAGGGCGGCATCTACACCCTGAGCCAGCTGACTCCCTTCAAGTCCGACCCGGATGACCAGCGTCGTCTGGCCGCATGGCAGGCAGAGGGCCGCTGGTACAAGGAAAATCAGGCACAGCTGGACGATCTCTACGATCAGCTGGTCCACCTCCGTGACACCATGGGCAGAAAGCTGGGCTATGACGGCTACACCGAGCTGGGCTACTACCGCATGGGCCGCAACTGCTACACCAAGGAGGATGTGGAAAAGTTCCGCGCCGCTGTCCGCAAGTATCTGGTTCCCGTGGCAGACAGCATCTACCGGGAGCAGGCAAAGCGTCTGGGCAAGACCTATCCCATGAGCTTTGCGGATAATGCGCTGGAGTTCCGTTCCGGCAACCCCCGTCCTCAGGGCACGGCAGAGGACATTCTGGCCCACGCCACCAAGTTCTATGAGGAGCTGTCCCCGGAGACCAGCGAGTTCTGGCACACCATGCGGGACGGCGAGCTGCTGGATGTGCTGTCCACCGAGGGCAAGGCCAGCGGCGGCTACTGCACCGGCATTCCGGACTACGGCGTGCCCTTCATCTTTGCTAACTTCAACGGCACTCAGGGCGATGTCGAGGTGGTCACTCACGAGGCAGGCCACGCTTTTGCGTGCTATATGAACCGCAGCCGCATGCCGCTCAGCACCGTCTGGCCCAGCATGGAGAGCTGCGAGGTCCACTCCATGTCCATGGAGTTCCTTGCATGGCCTTGGGAAGAGGGCTTCTTCGGAGATCAGACCCGGAAGTTCTATTACAGCCACCTCTCCAATGCCCTGACCTTCATCCCCTACGGCACCATGGTGGACCACTTCCAGCATGAGGTCTACGCCCATCCCGAGATGACGCCCAAGCAGCGCCATCAGGTCTGGAAGGAGCTGCTGGAGGTCTATATGCCCTGGATGCGGCTGGACGGCGAGATTCCCTTCTATTCCGAGGGCGAGGGCTGGCAGCGTCAGCACCACATCTATTCCAGCCCCTTCTACTACATCGACTACTGTCTGGCTCAGACCGTGGCCCTTCAGATTTGGGCGCTGCTCCAGAAGGATCAGAAGAACGCTTGGAAGCACTACATGGCCTACACCATGCAGGGCGGCAGCCACACCTTTACCGAGCTGCTGGAAAATGCCGGTCTGGAAAGCCCCTTCGATGAGAAGTGCCTCAAGGGCGTGTGCGAGGCAGCCAAGGATTGGCTGGAGCACTTCGACCTGACCGGAATCGAGTAATATGGAACAGGATAAGAAAGAGACCAAGGAAAAAAAGAAAAAGTCCGGCGGACGACGGGCGTATTTGAATGATTTCAAGCCCAATGTGGCGGGAGAATTCATCTACACCGGTAAAAAAATCGGTTGGAAAGCCCCTCGCCGGGAAACTTTGGTCAAATTGTGGATACTGAGTGCAGCCGGAGTGATTGCCGGAGTGATTGCCGGCTGCACGCCTCAGACCGGCATGGAAGGAACGGTCTGGGCGGTGCTCCCGTATGTGCTTGCTTTGGTGGCTGCGGTGTCCGAAATGTGGGCAATCGGCAGACTGTCCGCGGCAGGGGAACAAATACGGGAATATGTCTTTCAGGCAACGGCAAAACAGCTTCCAGCTCGAAGTTTTTTGACGGCGCTGTTTGCCGGAGTTGCAATTTTGGGGGAAGCGGTGAATGTGTTTGCCCTTCCGTTTCACGGGAAAATGGGGGCTGGATTGCTGCTTCTCTTCCTAGAAGCGGTGATGTTTGTCAGCGCAATTCTGATTCATCGTTTGGTTATGGGTTTGGAATGGGAAGAATGAATCTTTTTGTTCGTTAAAATTCATAAAATGTTCCACCGAGAATTGACAAGACAGCCCTGAAAGTAATATAATGTACTGAACTAGAATCACCATCACAGATGGGTGATGAACATGGTTGCTGGTGCAGAAAAACGGATTTTTCCGTCGTTTCTGCTTCGTGAATAGACGCGAAATACCATCCACTTGTTCCCACGGATTCTGAATTTATTAGAGGAGGAAAATGCAAAATGAAAAACGTCAAAAAGCTGCTGGCGTTGATCCTCGCACTGGCTATGGTCTTTGCCTTGGCTTCCTGTGGCGGCGGATCTAGCTCCGGCTCCGGTTCCGGAAAGGAAACTCCCCTGGTGGTGGGCTCTCTGCCCTTCAACAGCAAGTTCTCTCCTTTCTTCGCCGATACTTCCTATGACCAGGATGCGGCTGATCTGACTCAGATTGGTCTGCTGACCAACGACCGTTCCGGTGCCATTATTTATAATGGTATTGAGGGCGAGACCCACGAGTACAATGGTACCGACTACACCTACTACGGCCCCGCCGATCTGGTTGTTACCGAGAATTCCGACGGCACCGTCTACTATGACTTCACCCTGCGTGATGATCTGAAGTTCTCCGACGGTGAGCCTGTCACCATCGACGACGTGATCTTCAGCTACTATGTGGTTTGCGATCCTACCTTCGAAGGTAAGCACTCCCTGTTCTCCGCCCCCATCGAGGGCATGCAGGCTTATCGCAGCGGCATGGAGACCCTGTTCAATCTGGTCGTTAAGGCCGGCCGCGACAACACTGACTTCAGCCTGTGGACTGAGGATCAGCAGAAGGCTCTGTGGGCTGACCTGGATCAGGCCGGCGCTGCATTCTGCCAGGAGATCGTTGACTTCTTGGCTGCCGGCGGTTACATCGAAGATGCAACCAACATCGCCGATGCCGCAGCAAACTGGGGCGTTGAGGGCCTTGCTGAGGGTGCCACCACCACCGATATGTTCAACGCTCTGGCCGACAAGTATGAGTGGGATCTGCAGACCCTGTCTTCCACTGAGTCCGCTGGCTCTTCTCTGTTTGATCTGATGGAGAACTATGACGCCTACACCATCGGTGTTCAGACCGGCGAGTCCGCACCCAACATCTCCGGCATCCAGAAGACCGGCGATAACAGCATGCGTATCGTGGCCACCGAGGTCGACGCTACTCTGGTCTATCAGCTGGGCGTGTCCATTGCTCCTATGCACTACTATGGCGATCCTGAGCTGTATGACTATGACAACAACCAGTTCGGCTTCCCCAAGGGCGACCTGAGCTCCGTCCGTGCTAAGACGGCTCAGCCTCTGGGCGCTGGTCCCTACAAGTTCATCAAGTTTGAGAATGGCGTCATCAACTACGAGGCCAACGAGAACTACTTCAAGGGCGAGCCTGCAACCAAGTATGTCAACATTCAGGAAATGCAGGAGGCTGATAAGCTGAACGGCGTTCTCACCGGTTCTCTGGACGTCTCCGATCCTACCTTCTCTCAGGATACGGTTAAGGCAATCGAGGAAGCCAACGGCGGCGAGCTGAGCGGCGATGTTATCACCAGCGAGACCATCGACTTCCTGGGCTATGGCTACATCGGCATGAACGCAAACAATGTGAGCGTGGGCGGCGATGGCGCTTCCGATGCATCTAAGAACCTCCGTAAGGCCTTCGGCACCATCTTCTCCGTGTACCGCGATGTCGCTATCGACTCCTACTACGGCGAGCGTGCTACCGTTATCAACTATCCTATCTCCAACACTTCTTGGGCTGCTCCCCGTCCCACCGATGAGGGCTACAAGGTTGCCTTCTCCGTGGATGTGAACGGCAACGACATCTACACTTCCGATATGGACACGGATGCAAAGTACGCTGCCGCTAAGGCCGCTGCTCTGGATTACTTCAAGGCTGCTGGCTACACCGTCGCTGACGGCAAGGTCACCGCTGCTCCCGAGGGCGCCAAGATGGAATACGAGATCCAGATTCCCGCTGACGGTTCTGGCGACCATCCCACCTTCATGGTTCTGACCCTGGCTAAGGAAGCTCTGGCTGAGCTGGGCATCAACCTGATCATCACCGACCTGTCTCAGGGCAGCGACCTGTGGAATGCTCTGGAGGCCCAGAGTGTTGAGATGTGGGTTGCCGCTTGGGGCGCTGCAATCGATCCCGATATGTATCAGGTCTACTACTCTGACGCCGCCCATGGTGGTGCCAACGCCGGTGGTTCTAACTACATGTATCAGGTCATTGACCCCGAGCTGGATGACATGATCATGACTGCCCGTAAGTCCACCGACCAGACCTATCGTAAGGCTATGTACAAGGCTTGCTTGGACACCGTCATCGACTGGGCTTGCGAGGTTCCTGTCTATCAGCGTCAGGATGTTGTCGTGTACAGCACCGAGCGCGTTGACATGAGCACTGCTACTCCCGATATCACTCCCTTCTACAAGTGGACTGCTGAGATCGAGAACCTCAAGCTGAAGTAAGCTTCCGAATCAATTGGAATCTGGCTGAATTCGGTACAGATAAACTGAATTGATTCCCGTGCTTTGTTAAAAGTACGGAAGAGGGCCGCTCCTGCGGTTGGGATCCAACCGTGGGAGTGGCCCACCATGCATTTTATAATTGCATATCAAGGGACAGCTTTGCTGCGGCTGACGGGGAAACTGTGCCTTGATATGCAGTTTAAATTTGGGACTTTATCCCGTTTATAAAATAAATTAAGAGGAATACCAAAGAAAGAAAAAGAACGGAGGTAGCATTCGTGCGAAAGTACATCGTAAAAAGATTAATTATTTCCATCTTCATTCTGTTCTTCGTCATGCTGATCATTTACAGCCTCTTGCGCAGCCTGCCCACTTCTTATATTGAGCAGATGGCTCGAGAGAAGTCGATGCAGCCCGGCTCCAAGAGTTTTGAAGAATGGATGGAACAGCTGCAAGTTATGTATGGCATGGACAAGGGCATTATTCCCGGCTTCTTTAGCTGGCTGGGCAAGGCCGTCCGTGGCCAGTTTGGTGATAGCTGGAAGTGGACGGTCCCCGTGCTGGATAAGTTCAAGAGCACCGTGGGCATCTCCTTCGTCATGGGCCTCATTACCCTGATTTTTGAGTTGATTATCGCCATTCCTCTGGGTGTTATCGCTGCTACTAAGCAGTACTCCAGAACGGACTACACCATCACTGTGGTGGCTCTGGCCGGTATCTCCCTGCCCACCTTCTTCTTCGCATCCCTGCTGAAGTGGGTGTTCTGCGTTAAGCTGGGCTGGTTCGATCTGGGCGGTCTGATTGGCCGTAACTACGAGTTCCTGTCTCCCATGGGTCAGTTCATGGATAAGGCAGCTCACCTGTTCCTGCCGCTGGTTACCTTAATTGTAATTAGTATCGGCGGTCTGATGCGTTATACCCGTACGAACATGCTGGAAGTGCTGAACGCCGACTTTATCCGTACGGCTCGCGCCAAGGGCCTGAGCGAGAAGAAGGTCATTTACCATCACGCCTTCCGCAACACCCTGATTCCTCTGGTTACCATCGTGGGCGGCTCTCTGCCCTCTCTGTTTGCCGGTGCACTGATTACCGAAACCCTGTACTCCATCCCCGGTATCGGCTTCGTGTCCTATCAGTCCATGACTTCCGGCGATATTCCGTTCTCCATGTTCTACCTCAGCTTTATGGCTGTGTTGACCTTGGTGGGCAACCTGATTTCCGATGTTCTCTACGCGGTGGTTGATCCCCGTGTCCGTATTTCTTAAGAAAGGAGGAGACAATCAATGAGCGAAAATAAGGACGATCTGAAGAAGACTCCTGAGCAGGAAGAGCAGCTTTCTCTGAATGATGACCGCCGTGTTAAGGTCCTTTCTCCCGGCGCCATGGTCGCTAAGCGCTTCTTCCGGAACCGTGTGGCCGTGACCGGCCTGGTTATTCTGGCATTCATGTTTATCTTCTCCTTCCTCGGTGGCTTGGTTTCTCCTTATCGTGAGGACCAGCTGTTCTACCGCGATGAGCTGCAGAGCAAGCAGTTTGCCGGCGTTATTGAGAATACCGAGTTCCGCTATGTCGTGCGTGAAGGCGAGGAGTTTGACGCAATCTCTCAGGCTCAGTTCCTGTTGGCTACCATTCAGGGCAATGAGAAGTTCACGGCCAAGGATGTCGACTACACTTGGACGGAGGAAGGCAACAACTTCTACTCCATCCACCGCGGCAATAAGATGATTGCCTACGCCAGCTATGATATCGTCAGCAACAGCAAGGGCAACGAAGATCTGCCCTTCGATCTGCAGTTCAACATCCTGAAGGCTGCCACCAACGATGCGGAAACCTTTGAGATGAATGGCAAGACCTATGAGCTGGACGATGCCGGCGCAGTGATGCTGGACGGCGAGGAAGTCGCCTACGCCAGCCCCTATGCAGTGCGTGCTCTGATGAGCGATGTGTTCCTGAGCCGTGAGTTCAAGGAAGACCTGATCGAGACCATCGAGAGTGGCAAGGATGAGTTCACCTTCACGGATGACGAGGGCCTCACTGCTGAGTACACCCTGAACTATTCTGCCGCAGATAAGAGCTGGGCAGTCAATCAGGAAGTTTCTACCCGTAAGTTTGATACCTATTCTTCTCCCAACAAGGCACATTGGCTGGGTACTGACCGTAACGGCATGGACATGCTGACCCGTCTGATGTATGGCGGCCGCGTGTCCCTGTACATCGGCTTCATCGTCGTTCTGATGAGCGCTGTTCTGGGTGTTATCCTGGGCGGCCTGTCCGGCTACTTCGGCGGCTGGGTGGATATGCTCATCATGCGAATTGTTGATATTTTCTACTGCATCCCCTCCATGCCCATCATCATCATTCTGGGTGCGGCCATGGATAATATGCGACTGGATCCTCAGATTCGAATGATCTACCTGATGCTGATTCTGGGTATTCTGGGTTGGCCCGGCATTGCCCGTCTGGTCCGTGGTCAGATCCTGACTCTGCGTGAGCAGGAGTTCATGGCTGCGACTGAGGCCTGCGGCATCCGCGTGAGCCGCCGTATCTTCCGTCATCTGGTTCCCAATGTGATCCCTCAGCTCATCGTCACCTGCACCATGAGCCTTGGTTCCACCATCATCACGGAAGCAACCCTGTCCTTCTTGGGTCTGGGTGTTAAGTTCCCCTTCGCATCCTGGGGCAACATTATCAACGATGTTAACGACATCTATGTTCTGACCAACTACTGGTTCGTTTGGATCCCTGCCGGCCTGTGCCTGCTGCTGACCGTTTTGGCCTTCAACTTGGTGGGCGATGGTCTGCGAGATGCTTTCGACCCCAAGATGAAACGGTAAGGAGGAAGCACAATGGCAAAGAAAAATGCAGAGGGCTACCTCTCCGCAAAAGAGGCACGCCGTATCTCTAAGGAGAACCGCCGCATTACCAACGCTCTGGAAAAGAAGCGTAAGCGTAAGAATGTGCCTGAGTCTGAGTACATCACTCAGATGCACAATCCTGAGAATGCGGTGGAGTTTGATAATCTCCATACCTACTTCTATACCGATGCCGGTATCGTCAAGAGCGTGGACGGCGTCAGCTTTGATGTCCCGATCGGCAAGACCGTCGGCGTGGTCGGTGAGTCCGGCTGCGGCAAGAGCGTGACCAGCCTGTCCCTGATGCAGCTGGTGCAGCGTCCTCACGGTCAGATTGTCGGCGGCGAGATTCGTCTGAACATGGGCGATAAGGCCTATGAGATTTCCAAGGTTCCTCAGGAAGCCATGCAGCACATCCGTGGCAACACGGTGTCCATGATCTTCCAGGAGCCCATGACCTCCCTGAACCCTGTGTTCCGTATCGGTGCACAGGTGGATGAGGTCATCGCTCTCCATGACGGCGAGGGCAAGAGCAAGGAAGAGATCAAGTCCCGCACCGTTGAGCTGCTGGAGATGGTGGGCATCGCAAACGCCGAAGGCGTCTATAAGATGTTCCCCCATGAGCTGTCCGGCGGTATGCGTCAGCGTGTTATGATCGCAATGGCTCTGGCTTGCAGCCCCCGTGTGATCATCGCTGACGAGCCTACCACGGCTCTGGACGTGACCATTCAGGCTCAGATTCTGGACCTGCTGCGTCAGCTGAAGGACAAGATCAACTCCTCCATCATGCTGATTACCCATGACTTGGGCGTCATCGCTGAGATGGCCGACTATGTCGTGGTTATGTATGCCGGCCGTGTGGTGGAAAAGGGTACTGCGGAGGATATCTTCTATCATCCCGCTCATCCCTATACCATCGGCCTGATGGCATCTAAGCCCGTGGTTGGCAAGCAGGTGGATGAGCTCTACTCCATCCCCGGCAAGGTGCCCAACCCCATCAATATGCCCAACTACTGCTATTTCAAGGATCGCTGCGAAATGTGCGTGGAGGGCTGCAACGGCGATTATCCCTGCGAGGTTCAGCTCAGCCCCACTCATTTCGTGAGCTGCTATCGCTACTATGACAAAAAAGAAGGAGGGGAAGCGTAATGGATAAGCATGCAGATCAGCATAAGGCTGTGGAGCAGGAGACCAAGGCAGTGGAAACCGCCGGCGCTCCCTCCGAGGATTATATCCTTCAGGTCAAGGACCTGAAGAAGTACTTCCCCATCAAGGGCGGCATGGTGTCCCGCACTGTGGGTCAGGTCAAGGCTGTGGACGGCGTCACCTTCAATCTGAAGCGCGGCACCACCATGGGTCTGGTCGGCGAGTCCGGCTGCGGTAAGACCACCACCGGTCGTACCATCCTGCGTCTGGCCGGTGAAAAGACCGGCGGCGATGTGCTGTTCAACGGCCAGGAAGTCTATGACCTGAGCCCCAAGGAGATGCGCCAGCTGCGTACCAAGATGCAGATCATCTTCCAGGATCCCTTCTCCAGCCTGTCTCCCCGTATGCCCGTCGGTGAAATCATCGGCGAGGCCGTGCGTGAGCACGGTCTGGTGAGCAAGGCTGAGTTCAATGACTATATTGACCATGTCATGGACGACTGCGGACTGCAGCCCTTCCACAAGGACCGCTATCCCCACGAGTTCTCCGGCGGCCAGCGTCAGCGTATCTGCATTGCCCGTGCTCTGGCTCTGAACCCCGAGTTCGTGGTCTGCGACGAGCCTGTTTCCGCATTGGATGTGTCCATTCAGGCACAGATCATCAACCTGCTGAACGAGCTGCAGGAAAAGCGGAACCTGACTTATCTGTTCATCTCTCATGACCTGTCTGTCGTTGAGCATATCTCCGACACCGTCGGCGTCATGTATCTGGGCAATCTGGTGGAGTACGGCAAGACTGCGGACCTCTTTAAGAATCCGCTGCACCCCTACACCAAGGCACTGTTCTCCGCTATCCCCGTGCCCGATCCCCACGCCAAGATGAACCGGATTGTGCTGGAAGGCTCCATTCCTTCTCCTGCCAATCCTCCCGCGGGCTGCAAGTTCCATACGCGCTGCCCCATGGCTTGCGAGCGCTGCAAGCAGGAGGCTCCCCGTCAGATCGAGGTCGAGCCGGGTCACTATGTGGTCTGCCATCTGTTTGATCAGAAGTAATGGCAAAGAAAACATACGAGGACGACGACGGCCGCAGCTTTGCGGACATGAGTCAGGTGGAACGCCCCTCCTTCTTCGGTCATATTCCGGGGCAGGGAGAACAGAACACCAAGCCGTCCAAACCCGCCCGTGCTCCGGCACCCGGGGATGAGATGACGCATCAGGAACGGCGCTGGTATGTGCTGGGAACCATGAAAGCCTCTCTGCTGATCGCACTTGCGTATGCGTTAGGTCTGGGACTGGTTATCCTGCTGATGGTCACTCTGTGGTGAGCCGAAGCAAGCGTCCAAAACACAAAGAACAACGCCCCGAACTGCATTGCAGTTCGGGGCGTTTTGCGGTCGGTCAGGAATCCTCCTCTGAGTCCTCAGAGGGCGTCAGCTCCTTGCGAAGACCGAGGTCGTTGTTTAAAAATCCACCCAGCTGAATGGAGCCGGCGCCAAACCGATCTCGGATTCCGCTCATGGCGTCTTCCAGCTTACCCTGTTTCTCCCGCTGTTCCTGATGGGCGTCAGGGAAGAAGGTAAGCTGTTCACTGTCTTGGGTGACAGGAACCAGATATTCCGCCGTCAGGGACAGCAGTCGCACTGGGCGCTGAAAATCCCAGATTTCATGGGCAAGCTCCATGGCGATGTCCGTCAGTTCCTTGGCAAGGCATACACTGCGGTTCAGGGTCACCTGACGGGATAGGGTGCGGAAATTGGCATCCCGAATTTGAATCTGCACTCGGCGGCAGTGTACCTCCTGTTTGCGCATCCGACGGGCGACAGACTCCGCCAGAGCGGTAAAGCCAAGCCGAATATCTCGTTCGTCCATCAAATTGCGGCGGAAGGTGATGGAGTTGCCAATGCTTTTGGCCTCTCTCGGCTCATAGTAGGAGCGCACCGGTTCATGGTCCTCACCACGGGCACAGCGCCAAGCGGATTCGCCTCGGACGCCAAATTTGCCCCGGAGCAGCTCCAAATCGGCCTTGGCTAACTCCCCAATGGTGTGGATGTTCAGCTTGGACAGCTGAGCCTGAAACCGTCCGCCGACATAGAGCAGATTGCCCACTGGCATGGGCCAGATCAACTCAGCCACCTTGTCCCGGGGGAAACAGGTGGTGGCGTCCGGCTTTTTGTAGTCACTGCCCAGTTTGGCAAATACCTTGCAGAAGGAGACTCCCACAGAAACCGTGATGCCCAGCTCTGCCCGGATTTCAGATCGGATGCGGTCTGCCAGTGCCAGCGGATCGCCGCCGAAGAGGTGGAGAGAGCCGGTCACATCCAGATAGCTCTCGTCAATGCTG
>RCNI01001686.1_pt1 | contig 11520 bp, 12 predicted proteins | sample 2041151 | NCBI WGS metagenome assembly RCNI01 (sample SAMN09708214, study PRJNA481090) | feces metagenome | isolation source: feces | place: Antarctica: Albino Rookery
CCCGGCAAGGATACAACGAGTCTGGCCCCGCTGCCGGATGTCATCCGACAGCACCCCGGATTGAAGCTGATTTTGGCTCATCTGGGCGGCGGACTGCCCTTTTATGAGATGAATCCGCACTACGCGGGTATGTTCCAAAATGTGCGGTATGACTTGGCGGCCAATCCGCTTCTGTACCGCATCAACAGTGTCCGGGCCGTCCTGGATATGATCGGAACAGAGCGGCTCCTGTTTGGCAGTGACTTTCCGCTGCCGCTCTATCCCAAGAAGAGTCGAAAACGGGATATGACCATGTTTGTGGCGGATATGCGGGAACATGCCGGACTTTCTCAGGAAGAATGGGAGGCTGTTATGGGCCGGAATTTGCTTTCCTTCCTGACCAGATGAACAGGCACCTATGACAGGACGGATGGCGTCCGTTTGGGTTTCCACACAAATGTTCACAATTTGTGGATGAAGGAACGGTTGTGTCATGGTATAATCAGAGCAATACCAAAAGGGGGGAGCAGCATTGGCCAGAGTGTATGTGCGGCAGTTTGAACTGCTGTCGGAAGAGGACGAAATCCTGTTTTTCTCTAAATTGAAACGGACGTGCTATCAGGGGGTCTATCCCTATAAGCTGTTCCCGGACAAGGAGCTGCAGACCATCGACTTTGCGCCTCTGACCATTTTCTAAGGCGGCAACGGCTCCGGCAAAACGACCCTGCTCAATCTGCTGGCGGAAAAGACCGGCGTGCAGCGCCACGCCCGGTTCAATGGCAGTGCCTTCTTTCAGCAGTATGTGCACGCGTGCAGTCTGGAAGGACGGGTCCCGGCCAAAAGCCAGATTTTGACCAGTGACGATGTGTTTGATTCCATTCTTGACCTGCGCTGTCTCAACGATGGAATCGATGTGCGCCGGGAGCAGCTGTTCGAGGAGTTCACCGAGCGGAAATACGCCCACTGTCAGCTGCGGTCCATGGAGGAGTTTGAGGACTTCCGGGACAGCTGCGATGCCAAGACCAAATCCCAATCTCAGTTTGTCCGGGATCGGCTCATGCAGAATGTGGCCATGCATTCCAACGGAGAAAGTGCCATGGAATATTTTGTGGAGCATATCACCGAAAATGCCCTGTATCTGCTGGATGAGCCGGAAAACAGCCTTTCCATCCAGCGGCAGGAGGATTTGGCCCAGTTTCTTCTGGACTCTGTGCGGCATTTTGGCTGTCAGATTGTCATGGCGACCCATTCCCCGGTGCTGCTGGCCATCCCCGACGCCAAAATTTATGATTTGGACGAAGTCCCGGTGGCACCGAAGCCGTGGACCCAGCTGGAGAATGTCCGGCGTTATTTTGATTTTTTCATGGCCCATCGGGCAGAATTTGAACCAATATAAGGAGGAGACATCATGAACGGTACAACCATGCGAAACGTCGTCGTGGCAGGCAGAACCTATGCCTACGCCCAGGGTACGACGTATGAGACCATTGCAGCGGATTTTCAGAAGGACTATGACAGCGACATTCTTCTGGTCAATCGGGACGGCAAGCTGTGCGAACTGCACAAGACCCTGGATCGGGACTGCGAGCTGACCATGATTACGGCCAGACAAAAACCCGGTATGCAGAGCTATGAGCGCAGCGAATTGTTTTTGATGCTCAAGGCCTTTTACGATGTGGTGGGCAGAGAACGTGTGGAGCGCATCACGGTGGAGCACTCAGTCAGCCGGGCTTTGTTTATCCGGGCCAGGGGCGATTTTACGCTGAATCAGGAGCTGCTGGATCTGGTGGAGCGGAGAATGCAGGAGCTGGCAGCGCAGAAACTGCCCATCCGCAAGCAGTCCATCAATACGGATGATGCCATTGCCCGGTTCCAGGAAGCAGGGATGGCAGACAAGGCAGAGCTGCTCAGCTTCCGAATCAACTCCCATGTGAACATCTATTCCATTGAGAACTTTTTTGACTATTTTTATGGATATATGGTGCCGAATACGGGTTATATCCGCTGCTTCAAGCTGGAACTGTTTGAAAACGGCCTGATTCTGCGTCTGCCGGACTATGATGATCCCACAAAGCTGGGCGGATTTGTCCCGCCCATGAAGGTGTTCCGGGAATTGCAGGACAGCACCATGAAGGGCGAAGTGCTCCACGTCTCCAACGTGGCTGATTTGAACAAGGTGATTTCCGATGGGGATTCCACCCAGATGATCATGGCCCAGGAAGCCATGATGGAAAAGAAGATCGGCGACCTGGCAGAGGAAATTGCAGGGCGGAAGGGCGTCCGCTTTGTGATGATTGCAGGTCCCTCGTCCTCCGGCAAGACCACCTTCTCCCATCGCCTGTCCAACCAGCTGCTGGCCTGCGGCCTGCATCCCCATCCCATTGCCACGGACAACTATTTTAAGAACCGGGTGGATACGCCCAGAGACGAAAACGGCCAGTATGACTTTGAGTGTCTGGGAGCCATGGACGTGGAGCTGTTCAACGCCGATATGACGAAGCTGCTCAACGGCGAGACCGTGGAAATTCCCCATTTCAATTTCAAAACCGGAACCCGGGAGTATAACGGTGACTTCCTGACCCTGGGTGAGCAGGATGTGCTGGTCATCGAGGGCATCCACTGTCTCAACGATCAGCTGTCTTACAGCCTGCCCAAGGAGAGCAAATACCGCATTTATATCAGCTGCCTGACCACACTGAACGTGGATGACCACAATTACATCCATACCACCGACGCCAGACTGCTGCGCCGCATTGAGCGGGATGCCCGGACGAGAGGCTACGGCGCCAGAGCCACCATCCAGATGTGGCCCTCTGTCCGCAACGGCGAAGAAAATAACATTTTCCCCTATCAGGACAGCGCAGATGTGGTCTTTAATTCGGCGCTGCTCTATGAGATGGCTGTTTTGAAGGCCTATGTGGAGCCGCTGCTTTTCGGCGTCCCCAAGGATTGCCCGGAGTATGTGGAAGCCAAGCGGCTGCTGAAGCTGCTGAACTATTTTCTGCCCCTGCCGGCGGACGATGTCCCCAAGTCCTCCCTGATCCGCGAGTTCATCGGCGGCGGAATTTACCAGGGATAAAGCGCACAAGGCATACGGCTTGTCATTGACAAGCCGTATGCTGTGTGCTACGATATAACAGAACTGAATAGCAAAACCGTTGAGTAAGAGGAGTAGTCCTTGCAGAGAATTTCAGAGAGCAGCCGGGTGGTGCGAGGCGGCAATTTTCGCAGAGATGAATGGACTTATGAGGGCAGCCCGAACCCTTTGGCAGTAGGCGCTGACGGAAACCCTGACCGTCATGCAGGGAGCGCATGTTGGTGCGTACCATGAAGGTGGCTTGCAGAATTTTGAACTTCTGTCCTTTTGGGACAGGAGTTTTTTTGTTGCATGAAGGAGATGGTGTTATGGCAGATGACTGGTGGTGGTACGAACAAATTTAGAAAGGAAGATTTTTTATCATGCAAAAACGAATTTTAACCGGAGACAGAACCACAGGAAAACTTCATTTGGGCCACTATGCAGGAAGCCTGCAAAACCGCGTGAAGCTGCAAAATGACTATGATACCTTTATTTTGCTGGCCGATGTCCAGGCGCTGACCACTCATTTTGAAAACCCGGCCCTGATTCGGGATAGCATCTATCAGGTGGCCATGGATAACCTGTCCGTGGGACTGGACCCGGAGAAGGTCACCCTGGTGCAGCAGTCCGGCGTCCCGGCCATTGCGGAGCTGACAGTGTTTTATTCTATGCTGGTGTCGGTGAACAGTCTCCGTCATAATCCCACCATCAAATCGGAGGCCAGTCAGTACGGCTATGATGACCTGACGTATGGTTTTCTGGGCTATCCCGTCAGCCAGACGGCGGATATTACGGCATTCCAGGCCGATCTGGTGCCGGTAGGCGAGGATCAGCTGCCCCATATGGAGCTGGCCCGCAAGCTGGTTCGCCGGTTCAATGCCCTCTATGGCGAGACCCTGACCGTGCCGCAGGAGATGCTCAGCAATATGCCGCGGCTGGCAGGTCTGGACGGCAAGAGCAAGATGGGAAAAAGTCTGGGAAATGCCGTCTATTTGTCAGACAGCGCCGAAACCGTCATGGAAAAAGTCAAAATGGCAAAGACCGACGAGCAGCGCCTGACGAAAACAGACAAGGGAAACCCGGATGTGTGTATGGTCAGTCTCTATCACCATGTGTTCAATCCCGGAGAATATGAAAATACCTGTGCCTTGTGCCGGGCGGGAAAAATCGGCTGTGTGGCATGTAAAAAGCAGCTGTATACGAAGCTCAATGAAATGCTCGACCCCATCCGGGAGCGACGGGCTTACTATGAAGACCACCTGGATCTGGTGCGGGAACTGATTCACAGCGGAACAGACCGTGCCCGGAAGATCGGAAACGAAACCGTGGAAAAAGTGAAAGACGCCATGTCGGTGTCCATCTGAAACAGACTGTCGAAAATCCCATAAAGACGGCTGGGATTGAGCAGCAGGTGGTGTGTGCGGGGGACAAAAAGTCCCCTGCGCGTTCAATAAAACCTCTGATTTCAGAACTTTTAGAAGTTCTGAAATCAGTAAGCAGCTTGTCGAAAATACTTTTTCGACAAGCTGAGGCGCGTATCAAACGATACGCGCCTCTTTTTCAATCCGTTGTCACGGTATAATTGGTAACAAGATTGTTTTCCAGATCGACAATCAGCCAGACACTGTCGATGGGGAAGGCCTCGCCCAGATAGTAGCGCAGCTGATGATCTACGGTGCTGTCTGCCGGTCCCAGAAGGGCGGAGACATCCTGGGAAGTCAGACCGGTGAGGGGATGGTCCTCCATGAGATCAGCCACCATGCGCTCCCGCTTGTCGGGATGGTCCAGCCATTTTTCGGTGGTGAAGCTGCGCCAGTACAGCGCCTTACCGCCCCAGATCAGGGCACCGATGACCAGGAGGACAAATACGGAGAAGATGATGTAATTGGTCCGTTTCAGCTTCCGAATGGCCTTTTGATCTGCTTCATTGTACATGGAAACACATCCTTTCAGTGGAGTATCTGCATGATACCACAGAAATTCAGACTGTGCAAGGCAGCTGCCGCAGGATGGAGCGCAGCTCCGGCTCGCCGAAGCTCTCCTCCCCCAGGAAGAAAAGACCTTTGTAAAGAAAGCGGTAAACGGACTTGTCCACGGCCGTTTTGTCTGCCTGGTCGTGAATCCAGGCGGCCACGCCGCACAGACCCAGAAGCAGCAGCGCCCGGAGCTGCCGCATCGGCTCCGGCTGACTGTCCAGCCGGGAGACCTGGTAGTTGGCGGTCTTGCCGCAGGGGTGGGCACAGACGAAGCAGCCGGGCACCATGCGCTTTTTCTCCTCTGTGGCCAGGTCCCGCAGCACATCGGGATCGGCCTCGGACCAGGGGAGCGTGGCCAGCAGTCCCTCCACCACAACCAGATCGGTCAGAGCTTCAATCAGATGGGGACTGCCGCTGGTGGCTCTGGCGATGCCGATGAGCACGCCCAGCAGCCGATTTTGCGCGTCAGACCGCGCTGCACAGGGGAACGAAACCATGCAATCGCTCCTTTAGTCCAGAATTTGGCCGTCGGCGGAGATGGTCACGATTTGGCAGGGAATGTCCTTGCCGCAGTTCCGCAGGGCGGTCAGAACGGCGTTGCTCAGGCCGCTGCAGCAGGGCACCTGCATCCGGGTGACGGTGACGGAGCGGATACTGTTGGAGCGGAAGATGGCCTCCAGCTTTTCGGCATAGTTGACGGCGTCCAGCTTGGGGCAGCCGATGACCGTGATGCGGTCCCGGATAAAATCCCGGTGGAAATTGCCGTAGGCGTAGGCCGTGCAGTCGGCGGCAATGAGCAGGTCAGCCCCGTCAAAGAAGGGTGCCTGAATGGGGACCAGTTTGATCTGGATGGGGAAGTTCTGCAGGCAGCCGGGGACGTCGGCAGAAACGGGCGCTGCTGCATGGGACACCGTGCGGCAGACCGTACCGGGACAGACGTGCTTTTTACCGGCAGCCTTGGCGGCCAGAACGGCGGCTTCGTCGTAGGCCGGGGCTTCCCGCTCCTCAAAGGAAATGGCGTGCATGGGACATGCGGGCAGGCAGTCGCCCAGACCGTCACAGTAGTTTTCCCGCAGGAGCTTGGCCTTGCCGTTCACCATGCCGATGGCACCTTCGTGGCAGGCTCTGGCGCACAGGCCGCAGCCGTTGCATTTGCTTTCATCTATGGTAATGATTTTTCGAATCATAACAGTTGTCCTCCTTGACTTGATAGGTGCATCATACTATACTGCAAGCAGAATGTATGTTGAATTTTCAACGAAAGGAGCAGCCGATGAAAAAAGTTGATCCGATTTTGAGCCGCTGTCCCCTGTTTGAGGGCCTGGACCCGGCGGAGCTGGATGCCATTTTAGCCTGTCTGGGGGCCAGAACCGTGGAGGTTCCCAAGGGACAGGCCATCTTCCGGGAGGGAGACCCGGCCCTGGACGTGGGCATTGTTTTGGAAGGGGCGCTGCAGCTCATTCGGGAGGATTACTACGGCAACCGGAGCATTGTGGCCCATATTCCCCCGGCGGAGGTCTTTGGGGAGACCTATGCCTGCGCCCAGGCGGCCACCCTGCCGGTCAGCGCCGTGGCCCTGGAGGACAGCCGCTGCATGCTCATTGACTGCCGCCGGATTACGGTCAGCTGCACCAGTGCCTGCGCTTTTCACAGCCGGGTGATTCTCAATCTCCTGCGGCTCATGGCCGGGAAAAATCTGGTCTATGACCAGAAAATTGCTGTGACCTCCCAGCGCACCACAAGAGAAAAGCTCATGACCTATCTGCTCCAGGAGGCCAAGCTCCGGGGCACCAATTCCTTTACCATTCCCTATAACCGCCAGGCCCTGGCCGACTATCTGGAAGTGGACCGCAGCGGCCTTTCCGTGGAGATTGGAAAGCTCCGCAGAGAGGGAAAACTCCAATGTGATAAAAATAATTTTACCTTGCTTTGAACCATTCCCATAATTTGTCGTGTAAATAGGTAGAACCATATCACGAGGAGGATACAGATATGAAAAAGAAACTGCTTGCGGGTCTGCTGGCCGGCCTTCTGGCGGTCGGCACCCTGGGCTGCGGAAAGCAGCCGGAAACAATCACAACGCCCCCTGCGGAGTCGGAAGCCACCAAGACCCTGGCCCAGGCCGTCTATCCGAAAATGGTACCGTTTCCGTCCTTTGACGACTATGAAAATCTGGATGCCTACGAGACGGATTATGAAGCATGGCAGGAATCCGACCGGGCGCTGCGGAAATCGGAAGCCTATGCCGACAGTCTCCAGCCGTTTTTTGCCGCCTCCATCCCGGAATTTCTCTCCGGCAGGGCGGGGGAAAACGTGGTGTATTCGCCCCTGAACGTCTATATGGCCCTGGCCATGCTGGCAGAGACCACCGGGGGAGAGAGCCGGGACGAAATCCTGACGCTGCTGGGCCAGCGCAGCGTGGAAGACCTGCGTACCCAGGCTTCCGACCTGTGGAGCGACAACTACTGCGATGACGGTGCGTTCACCTCCATTCTGGGCAGCTCCCTGTGGCTGGCAGACGGCCTGAAGTACAACCGGGAAACGGTGGACACCCTGGCTAAGGACTACTATGCCTCCGTGTTCCAGGGTGAAATGGGCTCTGCGGACTATGACCGGCAGTTACAGACGTGGCTGGACCAGCAGACCGGGGGCCTTCTGAAGGAGCAGGCCGCCGACCAGCACTTTGAACCGGAGACGGTGCTGGCGCTGGCCACCACCATCTACTATCAGGCCAAGTGGGCCAACACCTTCTCCGAAAGCAGCACGGCAGAGGGCACGTTCCACGGCCCGGACGGAGACGAAACGTGTGACTTTATGCACACCGAAGGGGTGGGGACCTACGCCTGGGCCGATGGCTTTTCCGCCCTGGAACGGCCCATGGAGCGGGGCGGCAGTATGTGGCTGCTCCTGCCCGACGAGGGAAAGACCCCGGAAGATCTGCTCCGGGATGCACAGACGGTGGAATTTCTGTGCAGCAATCGCCAGTGGGAAAACAAAAAGTCTCTGCGAATCATCCAGAGCGTTCCCAAGTTCGATGTGACCTCCAAGATGAACCTGGTGGAAGGTCTGCAGCATCTGGGCGTGACCAAGGTCTTTTCCCTGGAAGAGGCCGATTTCAGCCCCATGCTGGAAGAAGCGGCCTATGTCTCCCAGGTCAAGCACGATGCCCGGGTGAAAATCGATGAAGAGGGCTGCGAAGCCGCCGCCTATACCCTGATGTTCATGGCAGGCGCCGGTGAGCCGCCGGAGGAAGAAGTGGAGTTCGTTCTGGATCGGCCCTTCCTCTTCGCCATTACGTCGCAAAGCGGCCTGCCCCTGTTTGTGGGCATAGTCAACCAACCGACATAAAAACACGAGGGTGCTGCGAACTTGCAGCACCCTCGTGTTTTTTACCATTGGATGGGGCAGGTCTGCTGTATGCAGATACCGTTGGAACCGGGAAGCACCAGGGAGAGCGTCTGACTGTCTCTGGTGTGGATGGTGCGGGTGATACATTCCGTGCCGCTGCTGTCCAGACTGTGGGTCTGCACCACCAGGAAGGCTGCGCCGTCTGCCGGATGAATGGTGTCCGGCAGGGTGTCGGGCGTGAAGGTCTCCGAGGAAAGCACCTGATACTGCTCGTCCATGGAGACAAAGGTGTAGGCCGTAGGTGCAGCGGCAATGGTGAGCGTCACCTCATAGGAGACGCTTTGTTCGGAGGTTTTGCCGTTTTCCGTGGTGGAGGCAGTGGAATCCAGCTTGTAGCTGGAGGACATGCCGGGGGAATTGTCCCCGGAAAAGGACATGCCGCTGCCCCGGAGGATATACAGCCGGCCTTCACTGTCCCGGCAGACGGGGTTGAAGCAAAAGACGGGCATCTCGGCCTGAGACACAGCGTATAAAGTGCCGTGGTTGACCTGGGACGTGCGGCCGTCTGCTTCCCAGACCTGAGACGTGACGTCGCTGAAAGCGGCATCGATCCCATAGGGGGGCGCAAAGAGCCAGCCGTCACCGCCTGCCAGGGTGTAGGAGCCGTCGGCCGCTTGGGTGAAGCGGTCGTAGTCCTCCCAGGTGTGGGTATCATCGGAGGTGACATAAAATCCCACAAATGGTTCTTCCGGCTGTGCGTGAGCCAGAGCGGGATCGGCCAGCTGACAGCCGCACAGCAGCAGCAGTCCGGCCAGGAGCAGGGCGAAACACTGTTTTTTCATGGGGCTTCCTCCTCCCATTGAATGGTCACAATCTGCCGCACGCCGAGACTGGTTTCCGTGGCAGAGAACAGCTCCAAAGTGCCGTTTTCGCTCTGCCGGTCCTGGATGGCAATGGGCTTGCCGTCTGCCTCCAAAATCACATAGGCGCAGTCGGCAGCGGGATGGACGGTGCCGCTGGGGCAGTCCTCCGCAGAGAGCAGCTTGTGGGCTTCATCCATCTGCAGCAGCCGATAGCTGTCTGGAATGGCAACCGGCTCCATGGACAGGTGCACGCTGTCCCGTTTCCCGTCGGGATCTCCGAAACAGGCCAGTTCCTGAATTCCCCTGGACGGGTCACAGGTCACGGCTTCTCCCGGCTGGGCAGTGGGCACACCGCCGTCTTTCTGGCAGATGGGATTGACATAAACTGTAAAGGGGGCCGCCTGCTGATCGGCATACACAACGGCCTCCAGCTGGGTAAAGGTGCCGTCGTCAGTGGTGGTCACGTTGTTCACCGGGAGCCGAAAGGCATCGCTGGTGGAAATGGTCCAGGCCCCGTAGTCCTCACCCTCAAAGTCCCGGTAGTAGACGGCAAAGAAGCTGCCCTGGGAAAACAGCTCCGCGCTGTCGCTCACGGTGCCTTCGATTGGTTCGGTCAGCGGCTCTGTTGTGAGGAGAACGCCGCGGACTGCCGAGGCAGGCATTGCGGGTTGGGCGTCCGGGTCTGCCAGCTGGCAGCCGGTCAGCAGCAGGGAGAGCAGAAGCAGGAGAGAAAGCAATTTTTTCATATCAGTCGTCCTCCAGATTTCCGTCAAATTTCAGCAGATCTCCAACATCACATTGCAGATAGTAGCAGATCTTGTTGATGGTTCCGAAGCGGATGCCTTTGGCCTTGCCGCTGCGGAGAATGGAAAGGTTGGCTTCCGTGATGTCTACCTTCTGGCACAGCTCCTTGGCCGTCATATTGCGGTCCCGCAGAATTTCGTCCAGATGGGTCGTGATGGCCATGATGCACCTCCTAAATAAACAGGTCGTTGTCCTCTTTCAGCTGACGGCCCTGCTGTAAGAGCTTGGTCAGGGCCATGATGCCGAACATCAGGCACAGGCTGAACAGGGGAAGTTCCACGGTGGTGTGGATTTGGTGGAGCAGCGGCGCAAAGAGCAGCTGGCACAGATGAAACAGCAGAGAGCCGAAGAGCACCACCAGCAGAGACGTGCGGCTGAGCCGTTCCATTCTGGCAGCCAGCTTGCAGGCACCCTCGCCGTAGGGCTCTTTCTGCAAATCCGCCACCAGAGAGGCCCCGAAGATCAGCAGCAGAGCGTCCAGCCCATATTCTGCGGCCCCCAGCAGATAGGACACCACCAGGAAGACATAGGTCGGCATCAGATTGAGACCCGGCGCTGTGTTGGCAGCGTTCACGGCAAGAATTTGTTCCCTGCACTGGAGCAGTCCCAGGCCGAAACTGGAGACAATCCACAGGCCCGCGCACACCAGAAGCAGGAGCCGCAGAATACTGTAAAAACTGAGAGAGCCGGAGTCTGCTTTCCGCAGGAGCTTGAGACAGGCCCAGCTGATGAGAATGCTGCAAAAGATTCCCACATGGATGACGGTGCCCACGGGAGTTGCCATGATGGAATGGAGCGCACCGGGGTTGATGATGCCATAGAGAATATAGAACAGGGATGCAGAGGCCAGCACCAGCAGCAGATCCTCAGCGCTGCGGTCTTTTCGGAGCAGACCCAGGAGCGGGAGTAAGGAAATCCCGGCGTAGAGCACGATGGCAGCGATGTTTCCGCCGGACCCGGAGAGGGACAGCTGACGCAGACCCGTGCCAAGAGACACAAAGGGCAGGGTACCGGCCTCCAGCAGATTGCCGGCAGAACCGGGCAGCAGACCAAAGAGCACCATGGAGCAAAGGGCCAGCGCCACAAAAAAGACGGTTGTTTTACGGTTCATGGGAACACCTCCAATTATTGTTTTTCAATAATTTTGATACCGACATGGTACCAGAGGTTTTGACTGCTGTCAATAGAAAATTATTGTTTTATTTAATTTTTGAAGAACACCCATTGCCGGAACCGGGAACCTGTGGTACAGTAGCACCAAGAAAACATTGGAGGTACACCCATGAAAAAGCTGGCATTGGTCTATGGATTTGGCCCGGAGGAGGAAGCAGTCGGCGGCGTTCTTGCAGCAGCCGGAATTGACTGCCGGGTGGTAAAACCGCAAGAACTGGATGAAAAAATCGGGTATCTGTGTGGATTTTCCGGATTTGCACCGGAAAATAACCCGGAAAGCGCACCCATGCAGCAGGCT
>RCNI01001687.1_pt1 | contig 11514 bp, 11 predicted proteins | sample 2041151 | NCBI WGS metagenome assembly RCNI01 (sample SAMN09708214, study PRJNA481090) | feces metagenome | isolation source: feces | place: Antarctica: Albino Rookery
TTTCGGTTACCCATCGCTAACCGATTGACAACTAAAAAACTCTGTTTTATCAGAGTAATTTACATAAATCAGATCATAACCGTGAACAGCGCCTCCGATTTAGGCATATGAATGATTCCACAGGAACACTGCATTCTCAGGCACGCTGTACCCTGGAGAATCCGTCCGACACCGGATCCTAAACTCAGGAAATTCAGTGCCGACATAGGAATTGATAACACATCATCGTAGATTTCTGCGTTCTTATATTCCCCATCTTCTAAATAATCCCCTTTGCAGACTTTACCTTTTACCTGAAAACCATTGAGCATAGATTCCTGCGTCATTTCCTTAATTTTAAGCTGAATGAAGCCATTGCCATCATCCACATAAAGCATGCAGGGATTTTCAAACCCTTCGTTGACCATTGCGTAGTTATTGTTGTCCTTAGCTTTCAGTCTGTGAATGATAAACGGAACAAGATAGGTGCCATCATGAATTTGGGAGCACATAAGCCCACCGTTAAATTCTGCCTGATCCTTGAGTTCATGCTTTACCCGATATCGTTCATCACCGGCCCGAAGCACACCCATCATCGTATCTGAGCAATACATTGCCCAGTAGAACGCATCCTGGTCTGCACATTCACCGGTGATGCCTTCATAAAGCATATGATTTCGGGAAAGAAGATATCTTTCCTAATATCTCTCCGCCTGCGCTTTTCCGGCTTCAATTAAAACCGGAAGCCTGCCATCTCTCGCGATAAGGCCATTGCGCTCAAGCCGATCCATCGCTCTTGTGATCGTATACTTCTTCTCTCCCAGTTTTTGGGCCAACTGAACCATTGTGATTTTATACTTTGGAGCTACAAGTATTTCTATCAATATTCGAAAATCCAGAAAATCGACACTATCATTCATCTAAGCTCCTCTTGATCCTCTCTCAGTGTAAGGTTAGCGCATGCTAACTATTGCCACAAATAATTGTCGAAAATCGACTGTATCGCCAGCCTGGATTTTCGGCGTTTCTTTTTTGTTCATAATAAGTTTACCATTATTTGTTATGGAGGTCAAGTGCATAAAAGTTGCACAAGTGCAACTTCGAGAAACTTTTTTAGATTAAAAGTTTATGCTTTTCATGTATTTTATTCATAAATATCACTTTATCCGAATTTCTTCGGACGCACACGTGCAACCCATAACACATTCTGCGTTTTAACTATATTAGGATACATTTTTTTGATTATTATTGTTGATTTCTACCACTGCTATCGGGATTATGTCTAATTTTCATCAATATAATTAGTCAGTTTATATAATTTCAAGCTATTCTATGAATATTTCACAGCACCTTTACAGACAGATGCTTCAGAAAATCGTCAAAAATATCCGTAAGTTTCTCTGCATTTTTATTCGCCGGGCCTTTCAGAACCCTTGGTTGACACCCGACATTGACAAATTCTATAATTAAGGATATTTTATCTACAATGTGTATTATGTTTTTCGCTGCTTACCTTGCGAAGGAGAGGCGCAAAGGCAAGTATCACTACGTTGCCAATTCTCATACTGCTAAGAAGTGGATACATTTGATCTCTGCACTGCATCTGTCTGCCCCCCTATCACTAAGCTGACTGAGTCAATTTGCCAACTAATCGAGACCTAAAATGGCCTCTACTTTACTATACTTCTTTAGACCATTCGGCAAAAACCGCCCCCAGTTCACAATAGCAGGAGGGCTCTTTCTTGCAGAAAAGAATCGGCAGCATCCTGTTTTGGGACGCTGCCGATTTTATTTTGCCCCGGCGCAAGGATTTCTCCCCTGCAATCCGAGACGATCTCCATCAAAAAAGCCTGCTGCGGCAAGCAGCAGACCTTTTGGAATTCACTTGTGAATCAGACTCCCAGAAGCACCCTTGCCAGCAGGAAATACACAAGCAGCGACAGGGCATCCACAATGGAGGTGATGAAGGGGCTTGCCATAACCGCCGGATCCAATTTCAGCATCTTGGCAACCATCGGCAGCACGGAGCCCACGGTCTTTGCCACCAGCACCGTCACAAACAGCGCAATACACACCACAGCATCCACCATCAGCGTAATGTCCTCATTGCCCATCAGCAGATGGTCCAGAAGCCAAATCTTGGCAAAGCACACCAGAGACAGCACAAGACCACACAGCACAGCCGTGCGGATCTCCTTCCAGACCACCTTGGGCAGGTCTGAAAACTTCACCTCTCCCAGACTGAGAGCACGGATGATGGTGACAGAGGACTGAGAGCCGGAGTTACCGCCGGTATCCATCAGCATGGGGATGAAGGCCGTGAGGGCTACCTGGGCGGACAGGGAGCTTTCAAAGCCTGTGATGATCATGCCGGTAAAGGTAGCCGACAGCATAAGAAACAGAAGCCAGGGGATTCTGTTTTTGAACAGCTCTCCCACAGAGCTCTTGAGATAGGTTTTTTCGGAAGGCAGCATACCACCCATGATCTCCATATCCTCGGTGGCTTCGTCTTCCATAACGTCGATGGCATCGTCGAAGGTGATGATACCGACCATCCGGTTTTCATTGTCCACAACGGGCAGGGCCAGAAAGTCGTACTTACTGAACATCTTGGCGACTTCTTCCTGGTCTGTGTGGGTGGTGACGGAGATGATGTTTGTCAGCATGATCTCCTGGATCTTTTTATCATCATCGTCACACAGCAGCAGATCCTTCACGGTGACAAGGCCGACGAGTGTCCGGTCCTTGGTCACGTAGCAGGTGTAAATCGTCTCCTTGTCCACGCCCTGGCGGCGAATCCGCAGGATGCTCTCCTCCACCGTCATATCGGGGCGCAGGGTCACATACTCCGTGGTCATAATAGAGCCGGCGGAGTTTTCCGGGTAGCGCAGGATCTGGTTGATGGACTGGCGCATCTCGGGATCTGCCTGATTGAGGATACGTCTTACCACATTGGCAGGCATCTCCTCTACCAGGTCAGCCGCATCGTCCACATACAGCTCATCCACGACTTCTTTCAGCTCATTATCGGAAAAGCCACGGATCAGCAGCTCCTGCTGCTCCGGCTCCATTTCCACAAAGGTCTCTGCCGCCAGCTCCTTCGGCAGCAGCCGAAACAGCAGGGGCAGTCTCTCCTCCTCCAGATTGGAAAAAATAGCCGCAATATCCGCCGGGTTCATGGTCACAAGCACATCCCGCAGCGTTGCATATTTCTTCCCCTCCAGCATTTTGAGGAGCGTTTGCTCTACAATTTCAAAACGTTCTTTCATCGGGTGTTCCTCCTTCATTTTAAAATGAAGCAATCACACCAAGTCAAAAAATCAGCGACCACCATGGGTCAGCTTACTACTTCGACCTGGTATATTGCCACTGCCGCCAGACTCCATGGTGTTCCCTCCTTTTTTTCACAGATACTTTTATTTTAGGGCCCACAGTGCCAATTGTCAAGTCATCACTTGACGTGTTTCCCCGGTTAGCGTACAATAACTTTATTAAAAAAGGAGAAATTGCCTATGTCTATTCGTATGGCTGTACAGGCGGATCTGCCTCAGATTCTGTCTATTTACGGCCCTTATATTACAGATACCCCCTTCAGCTTTGAATATACTATCCCTACCCTGGAGGAATTTACCGCCCGATTCCGGGCCATTACCGCCCAGTTCCCCTGGCTTGTGTGGGAAGAGGAGGGGAATATTCTGGGCTATGCCTACGCAAGCGCCCCCTTTGAGCGTGCCGCCTACCAGTGGTGTGCGGAAGATTCCATCTATCTGCGCCCGGAGGCCCGGGGCCGTGGGATCGGCAAAAAGCTCCATGAGGCACTGGAGCAGCTGCTGACGATGCAGGGGTATCGCAAACTATATGCGATTATCACATCCGAAAATCGGGACTCCCTGGCCTTTCACGATGCCATGGGATACAAATTTATCGCCAATTTTTCAGAATGTGGCTATAAATTTGGAAAAAAATATGGTACTATTTGGATGGAAAAAACTTTGAATTGTGGCACTTTCACCAATAAACCGCCAACTTCCGCATCTATAATTGTAGAGAATAACAGAATCCCTCTGTAGATTTTATACATAATTCCCCTTTTTTATTCACTTAAAATGTGGTATGTTAGGTGTGGAAATTCATAACCTCTTTCTTTTCCAGGCGTTGCTGACTAGACGCCTTTCCACTATCTATTTTAAGGAGTTGTGACCATGTACTCTCAGAAAAAACGCTGTATTGCCATGCTTCTGGCCGGCGGACAAGGCAGCCGCCTCAAAGTTCTGACGGAGAATACCGCCAAGCCAGCTGTGCCTTTTGGTGGTAAATACCGCATCATCGACTTCCCCCTGTCCAACTGTGTAAATTCCGGCATCGATACGGTGGGCATCCTCACCCAGTATCAGCCTTTGGAGCTGAATGAATACATAGGCAACGGACAACCCTGGGGCCTTAACAAATCTCGCAGCAGTGCACAGATTCTGCCGCCCTATGAGCGCCACGATAAGAAAAGCGGCTGGTACAAAGGCACCGCCAATGCCATCTACCAGAATATCGCCTTTATCGAGCGCTACAATCCGGAGTACGTGCTCGTTTTGTCCGGCGACCACATCTATAAGATGAACTATGCCGCCATGATCGACTACCATGAGAAAAACCAGGCCGACTGCACCATCGCCGTGAGAGACGTCCCCCTGTCTGAGGCCTGCCGGTTCGGTATTCTGAACACCAATCCCGACCACTCCATCTATGAGTTTGAGGAGAAGCCCAAGCACCCCAAGTCCACCAATGCCTCCATGGGTATCTACGTATTCAACTGGAAAATCCTCCGGGAGTATCTGATTGCGGACGAGGAAGACCCTCACTCCAGCAACGACTTCGGCAAGAATATCATCCCCAGTCTGCTGAGAGATGACCACAAGCTGATGGCCTACACCTTCAACGGCTACTGGAAGGATGTGGGAACCATCAACTCCCTGTGGGAGGCCAACATGGATCTTTTGGGCAAAGAGCCTGCATTCGATCTGCGGGGTGACGACCGGAACAAGATTTCCGCCAGAAACAACGCTCTGCCATCCTCCTATATTGACCGCAACGCCCGGACCGTCAACTGCTTCATCGCAGAAGGCTCCGAGGTTTACGGCATTGTGCAGCACTCCATCATCTCCATCGGCTGCTTCGTGGGCGAGGGCGCTCTTGTAGAGGACTCCGTGGTAATGCCCGGTGTTACCATCGAGCCGGGTGCCATCGTGCGGCATGCCATTCTGGGCGAAAATTCCAGAGTGTGTCAGAACGCCGTTGTGGGCGGTGCCTTTGGCCCCAATGAAAAAAAAGCCATCAGCGTGACCTCCAAGGGTGCTGTTGTGGAAGCCAACACCGTGCTGCTGCCCGGTGAGATGATGTAAGGAGGGATTGTGTTATGAACGTAATGGGTATTATTTTCGCCAATGACACATCCATCGGCGAGCTTACCAATACACGGACCATGGGAAGTCTTCCCTTCGGCGGCCGCTATCGCCAGATCGACTTCCATCTGTCCAATATGGCAAACGCCGGTATCCGGCACATCGGTGTCTTCTCCCGGCAGAATTACCAGTCCCTCATGAACCACATCGGCTCCGGCGAGGAGTGGAACCTGGAGCTGGGACAGGGCGATCTGGAGTTTCTCACTCCCTTCGCCATGAGCACCTCCCACAGCTACCGGGGCAAGCTGGAAAATCTGTACTTTGCCATGGCCTTTTTGGAGTACGGCCCCGATGATGAATATGTGATTATGGCCGATGCGGCTATTTTAAGCAACATTGACCTTACGAAGGTCCTCTCCTCCCACATCGCCAGCGGCAAGGACATTACCGTTGTCACCAAGGCCGGTATCGCCAACGGCGTAAAGGTACTGGATCTGGCTATCCGGCTGGACGAGACCGGTGAAGTGGCCGATATGGCTGTAGACTACGCCGCCTCCTCCGAGTACTTGGCCTCCATGGACATTTTTGTGCTGTCCAAGAAGTTCCTGCGCCAGCAGGTCAAAAAGTGCATCGCCCACAATCTCTACCACATGGATCGGGACCTGGTGATGGGCCTGTGGCAGAAGGGCGCCATCACCGTCAATGTCTATCCCTTTGATGGGATCGCCATGTACAACGAGTCCATTGAAGAGTACTATCAGAACAGTCTGTCTCTTATCAATGCGGATGTCCGCCACCATATGTTTGGCGGAAATCACCCCATTTATACCAAAGTAAGAGACCGGGTCCCCACCTACTACGGAGATGCCTGCCATGTTGACGACTGCATCGTGGCAGACGGCTGTGTGCTGGAGGGCTACGCCCACAACTCCGTGATCTTCCGCCAGGTAACCGTAAAAGAGGGTGCCACCATCGAGAGCAGCCTCATCATGAACGATGCGGTGATCGGAGAGAACTGTGAGCTGCAGTATGTTATTTTGGATAAAGACGTTGTGGTGCGCCCCGGCTCCAAGCTGATTGGCACCCCCAACCATCCCATTATCATTAAGCGAGGAGAAATCGTATGAAAATTGCCATTCTGGCATCGGAAGGAGCGCCCTACATCAAGTCCGGCGGTCTGGGGGATGTGATGGAGGCGCTGCCCTCCGCACTGGCCCGTATTGACGGCAACGAAGTGGTGCTTCTGCTGCCCTATTACAAAAAGATACGAAACAATCCTGCCTACGAAGTGGAGCAGGTGGCTCAGTTCAATGTGGCGCTGGGCTGGCGGCAGCAGTATGCCGGAATCTACGCCCTCAAAAACCGCACAGACGGTGTGCAGGTCTATTTTATCGACAGTCTCTACTATTTCGGCGCCCGGGACGGTGCCATTTACGGAGATCTGGACGACGGGGAGCGCTTTGCCTACTTCTCAAAGGCCTGCCTGGATACGCTGGTCTGTCTGAATTTCATCCCCGATGTGATCCAGTGCAACGACTGGCAGACGGCTCTGGTGCCTGTGTTCTTAAAGGCCCAGTACTCCCCTCTGTTCCCCCACACTAGGTGTATGTTCACCATCCACAATGTGGAATACCAGGGCTGGGCCTCCGGGGACTTCTTCGATGATGTGCTGCGGCTGCCCTGGGAGTATCGGGAGCGTCTGGACATGAGCGGTGCCGTAAACATGATGAAAGGTGCCATCGAAACCGCCGATCTGGTCACCACCGTCTCGGAGAGCTACGCCCAGGAGCTTATGTATCCCTACTATGCCCACGGTCTTGACTCCGTCCTGTCCGGCAACGCCTGGAAGCTGACGGGCATCACCAACGGCATTGACGTATCCACCTTCAATCCGGAAACCGACCCCGCTCTGCCTGCCCACTACAATGCCGATACCTTTGTTGATGGGAAGGCCCTGTGCAAGGCAAAGCTCCAGGAAGAGGTGGGTCTGCCTGTGAAGCCCGATGTCCCCCTTATGGTCATGGTCACAAGACTGGCCGGACACAAGGGTCTGGATCTGCTGTGCTACATTGCACGGCAGCTTCTGTGGGAAGAGGAGTGCCAGCTGCTGATCCTGGGTACCGGAGAGCCTCAGTTTGAGAACTTCTTCCGTGACCTTGCCCTGGAGTTCCCGGATCGGGTAGCTGCGAAAATCACCTTCAATCTGGCGCTGGCCTCCCGGATCTACGCAGGCGGCGACATCTACCTGATGCCCTCCAAGTCGGAGCCCTGCGGCCTCAGCCAGATGAACGCCATGCGCTACGGTACGGTTCCTGTGGTTCACGCTACCGGCGGTCTTAAGGATACGGTTCCCCCTGTGGACGAAAACGGAGAGGGCGGCCTGGGCTTTACCTTCCAGAGCTACAATGCAGATGATTTTCTGGAAGCCATCAAGCGCTGTCTGCACCTGTATCACGATGACAGAGATCGTTTCCGCGCCCTGCAGCGTACCGATATGCAGCAGGATTTCAGCTGGAACAAACCTGCCGGACGGTACATGGAGCTGTTCTACCGAATGCTGAATCGATAAATCCAGAATACCGGGGTGGGAAATCCACCCCGGTTTCTTCTTGACGGAACCGGGGAAATATACTATCCTATTACTGGTACTATAACTTTTAGGAGTAGATACATGCGTATACTGTTTGATTCAAAACAACGGATTTACAAAGACCCCTTCGGCACTCTGGTGCCGGGGCAGGACTGCACCTTGCATATTCACATTCCCAGTTCCGTAGGCACGGTCTCGGCAGAGTGTATTTTCTGTCCCGACGGCGGCGGCCAGGAGCTGGCTTTTCCGCTGTCCTTCCAGGACAAAAAAGGTGCCTACGATATCTTCTCCGGAACCTTTTCTCTGTCAGATCCGGGTCTTTATTTTTATTATTTCAGAATTCACAAGAAAGACAGCTCCTTCCGCCTGTTTAAGCAGGGCTACAGTGACACCAACATGGAGGCCGGAGACTGCTGGCAGCTGAGCTGTGTCCCCGGGGACTTTACCACCCCCGACTGGGCCAAGGGTGCTACCATTTATCAGGTTTTTCCCGACCGTTTCTCCCAAGAGGGTACCTGTGACCTCACCGGAAAGCTGGAGCCTTACACCGTCCACAAGGACTGGAACGAGGAGGTTCACTGGCAGCCTACACCAGAGGGTGAGGTGCTCAACAACGACTTTTACGGGGGTAATTTCCAGGGCATTATTCAGAAAATGGACTATATTGCCTCTCTGGGGACTACTATCTTATATCTGAATCCCATCAGTAAGAGCTTTTCCAGCCACCGCTACGACACCGGGGACTATAAAACCCCCGATCCCATGCTGGGTACCACCCAGGACTTTTCCGCCCTGTGTGAGGCCGCCCACGCCCGTGGGATCAAGGTGATTTTGGACGGGGTCTTCTCCCACACCGGCTCCAACAGCCTGTATTTCGACAAGTACGGCACCTTCGGCGGAAATGGCGCCTACTGCTCTAAGGAATCCCCCTACTACCCCTGGTACACCTTCCACCATTACCCCGATACTTACAACAGCTGGTGGGGCTTTGACACCCTGCCCACCGTCAACAAAATGGAGCCGTCCTTCCTAGACTACATTATCACCGGGCAGGACTCGGTGGTGGCCCACTGGCTGAAGCTGGGCTGTGACGGGTTTCGGCTGGACGTGGTGGACGAGCTGCCCAACGAATTCGTGCATCTGCTGAAGCAGCGCATCCGGCAGATCCGTCCCGACGCCCTGCTCATCGGTGAGGTGTGGGAGGATGCCTCCAACAAAGAGGCCTACGGCATCCGCCGCCGCTACTTTGTGGACGGGGTTCTGGACTCCTGTATGAATTACCCCTTCCGCACCGCTATCCTCAATTTCCTCCACGGCTGGGACGACGGCCGCCAGTTCCAGGAGACCGTCATGACCCTTGCGGAGAATTATCCCCCCCAGGTATTTCTGTGTAACATGAACCTGCTGGGCACCCACGACACCCCCCGTATCCTCACGACCCTTGTGGATACCTTTGAGGGCAGCCGGGAGGAATGCGCCAATCGGCACCTGTCCCGCTCCCGCCGGGATGTGGCCCAGGATCGGCTGCTGATGGCATCGTTCCTTCAGTATATGCTCCCCGGCGCTCCCAGTGTGTACTACGGAGACGAGGCCGGTATGGAGGGGCACAAGGATCCCTTCAACCGCCGTCCCTTCCCCTGGGGCCGGGAGGATCCGGAGCTGCTGGCCCACTACCGCCATCTGGGCTTCCTGCGGAAGCATGAGCCTGCCCTGCGGCTGGGAGATATCTCCTTCTTCCAGGCCGGTGACCGAAAGCTGGGCTTCTGCCGCACCTACAAGGGCAGAAAGCTCCGGGTGTATCTTAACCGCAGCCCAGAGCCATGGGAGGTGTCTGCCGGGCGGATCCTCTTCGGCCATGAGCTGTACACCGTGGCACAAACCTGGCTGTCCCTGGCACCCATGGGCTTCTGCGTAACGGAGGATTTGTAACATGGAACAGGAATTCTTTTTCAGCGGCTACTGCCGCACCGTAGATGACAGCCGTATGGTGACGGTTGAGGTGGACAGCGGCCGCCTGCTGGAGGTGGACTGCTGCTACGAGCACTGCGTCTACACCGCCAACTGCACCATCGCCCAGAAAATCCGGGAGCTGACCGCTCCCCAATAGCTCTCCTGCACCGCTTTGCAACGTCTGCAGAGCGGTGCTTTTCTCTGCCGGAATGTGCCGGCTGAAACTTCTGATTGCGAGGAACTTTTATGAAATATATCAAACAATTTCTCATTATTTTACTGTTTTGCCTCATGGGAGAGCTTCTGTCTCTGCTGCCCCTTCCCATTCCGGCGGCAGTCTACGGGCTTGTTCTGCTGCTCATCGCCCTGTGTACAGGGTTACTGAAGCCCCAGGCCATTGCCGACACCGCCCACTTTCTCATTGCCGTCATGCCCCTTCTGTTTGTGGCACCTGCCGTAGATATTCTGGCCCACTGGGGGGTCATCGCCCCCAATCTGGTGCCAATTACCGTTATCATTGTGGTATCCACAGCGCTTGTATTTGCGGTGAGCGGATGGGTCACAAAGCTCTGCATGAAAAAAAAGAAAGAGGGCAGTGAAAATGGCTGAATTTTTAACTTCTGTCTCCTGGTTTCCTCTGGTACTTACCATCGGCGCCTTTCAGGTGGGGCTGTGGTTTCAGCGGAAATTCAAATCCCCCGTCTGCAATCCCATTCTGATTGCGGTGATCCTCATTGTAGCCGTGCTGCTTCTCACAGGCCTTCCCGTGGATGTTTACGCAGGCGGCACCCAGAGCCTCTCCTGGCTTCTGACCCCTGCAACCGTGTGCCTGGCTCTGCCCCTATACGAGCAGATCAAGATCCTTAAGAAAAATCTGTGGGCCATTCTGGCAGGGGTGGTGGCAGGCACTGTCACAAGCCTGGCTGTGCTGGTCCTGCTGTGCAGACTCTTTAGGCTTGACAATGCGATCAGCGTGTCCCTGCTGCCCAAGAGCATTACAACCGCCATGGGCATCGTACTGGCGGAGCAAAACGGCGGCATCGCCGCTCTCACCACTCCGGCTATTTTGGTCACCGGAATTCTGGGCAGTCTGACAGGCTCCGTCCTCTGCAAGATCCTGCATCTGGACGACCCCATCTCCCAGGGTGTGGGCTTCGGCACTGCCTCCCATGTGGTCGGCACCTCCCGGGCCACGGAATTATCCCCCCTGTCCGGCGCTGTGAGCAGTCTTTCGCTGACGGTTTCCGGCATATTGACCGCCCTTTTGTTCCCCATCGCATGCAGTCTTTTATAATCTAAATTGGCAGCGCTCTCCCCCGGCGGGAGCGCTGCCATTTCTGTTTTCACCGGGGATAAAACCCCGTTTTCCGCCATTTGAGAGACGTATTTCTTTCAATTATCAAATACTCTAAAATCCCCCCAGAGGGGTTGCCGTTTTAACGTCGAATTGTGGGCAAATCCACAATTGACTTTCCCGGCCCCAGAGAGTAAAATATTGTTGATACACTATGTGCCCGTACGGGTGCGTATGGGTACGCAATTATGTATATAGGAGGAAATCACATTGAAGGATTGGGCATCTTTAACTACTGTTGAGGAGAT
>RCNI01001690.1_pt1 | contig 11507 bp, 12 predicted proteins | sample 2041151 | NCBI WGS metagenome assembly RCNI01 (sample SAMN09708214, study PRJNA481090) | feces metagenome | isolation source: feces | place: Antarctica: Albino Rookery
GCTTTGCGTACGCACGGTCTCCACTCAAATCACACCCGAGCCCGGCTCGTGGACCTTCCGGGGCGGATGGGCGCCTAATTAGGCAGCCATTGCAACAGTATTGTTGTCAGTTAAATTTAAGAAAATACCCGTTTTATCGTGGTCAGGCGCCACGACCCGCTTATCCAGCCTCACTACCCCCGTCGAAACCAGTACATCCCCATGTAAATTGGCTTCCGAAAAGGAAGAGGGCAGGTGGGATGGAGACCATCCCACCGTATTTTTTTAGAAACGACCGTAAGGATCGGGGAGCTTGTTGGGCTCCGGATAGGTTTCACCATGAGTGTCCACAGTAATGGAGGCAATCTTCTGCTCCACGATAGGACGGTCATTGGGGCCAACCTTTACGGCGGCGATAGCATCCACCACATCCATGCCGGAGGTCACCTTGCCGAAGGCGGCGTACTGGCCGTCCAGATGCTTGGCATCCTGATGCATGATGAAGAACTGAGAGCCGGCAGAGTTAGGGGAGGAGGAACGAGCCATAGACAACACGCCCCGCTTGTGGCGCAGCTCATTCTTAACGCCATTATACAGGAACTCGCCCTTGATGCAGTAGCCGGGGCCACCCATGCCGGTTCCATCGGGGCAGCCGCCCTGAATCATAAATCCGGAAATGACACGGTGGAAGATCAGACCGTCATAGAAATTATGATTTGCCAGATCAATAAAGTTACGGACGCTCTGGGGAGCGGTTTCAGGATACAGCTCGCCTTCAATGACGCTGCCGTTTTCCATGGTGATCTTAAAAGTAGGATTCATCGTTAATATCTCTCCTTCATTGCCCGTTCGATCTGGCGTTTGGCATCCCGATCGGCGGCGGACTGTCGTTTGTCGTACAGCTTTTTGCCCTTGCAGAGCCCCACACTGACCTTGACCCGACTGCCCTTAAAATAGACAGACAGGGGAATCAGCGCATAGCCGTCCTGCTTGACTTTGCCGTAAAGACGCATGATCTCTCGCTTGTGCATCAGCAGTCTTCTGGGACGACGGGGGTCCCGATTGAAGATATTGCCATGCTCGTAGGGGGAAATATGCATCTGATTCACCAGAAGCTCGCCGTCCTTGATGCCGCACCATGCGTCCTTCAGGTTCAGCGTACCTTGGCGGATGGATTTCACTTCGGTGCCGCACAGCTCAATACCGGCCTCGATTTTTTCTTCAATGAAATATTCATGGCTGGCCTGACGATTTTGTGCTACCACCTTAATGCTTTGCTTTTCCAGACGGCTCACCTCCTTAAGTTTCTCATCGTATTATAGCACGAATGTCAAGAGATTCAAACAATTTTTTTACGGGTTTTCCGTCATATGAGGAGAGAAACAGTTCTGGCAGCAAAAAATTACCATTGGGGAAACCTGAAAATTTTCTTGCCATTATCGAACGAATGTGCTATAATCAAACAAACGGGAGGTGAGGGGCATGGTGCGAAATCAGCCTGTGGACGTTATATCGGTATGCAGCGCAGACGGACAGATTCAGCCCCTGCGTATCCGGATGGAAGGGGAGGAGCATCAGCTCCTGCGGATAGATATTGAAGAAATCATCAGTATGCGACCCGTGCAGTATGTGGGTATTGAAGCTCAGATATTTCTCTGCAAGGCAACAGTAGAGGGAAAGCAATGGATGTTTGAACTCAAATATACCATCCGCACCCATAGCTGGTGTATGTTCAGAAGGGTGTGCTGAAATGGCAGAGCGTGTGATATTTCATGTGGATGCAAACTCCGCATTTTTAAGCTGGTCGGCGGCCTATAGGGTTCGCGTTCTGGGAGAAACCGAAGACCTGCGACAGGTTCCTTCCGTGGTAGCAGGGGACAAGGCATCCCGGCACAGCATTATACTGGCCAAAAGCGGCCCGGCAAAAAAGTACGGCATCCACACCGGTGAGCCACTGTTTACTGCACTGGAAAAATGCCCGGACCTCAAAATCATCCAGCCGGACTATGAGCTGTATGTGCAGACTTCCCGTCATTTTGTGCAAATGCTGCAGCGCTTTTCTCCAACGGTGGAGCAGTACTCCATCGACGAAGCATGGGTAGATATGACCGGAACGGAGCGGCTTTGGGGTGCCCCACGGCTGGCTGCAGAAAAAATGCGGCAGGTTATTTGGGAAACTTTGGGATTTACCGTGAATATTGGTATTTCCACGAATAAACTGCTGGCCAAAATGGCCGGGGATTTTGAAAAGCCCAACAAGATTCACACTCTGTTCCCGGAAGAAATACCTGCGAAAATGTGGCCTCTCCCGGTACGGGATCTGTTTTTGGTAGGCTCTGCTACAGAAAAGAAACTGCGTTTGCTGGGAATCTATACCATCGGACAGCTGGCGAAAGCGGATGTGCAGCTTTTGAAGCGGCGGCTGGGCAAGCATGGAGAGACGATCTGGCATTTTGCCAACGGTCGTAATGCGGATGCTGTCATGCCGGAGCCAGCGGAAAATAAGGGCTATGGCAATTCTGTCACTACCTCATCGGATGTGCTGGATTCGGATCGGGCACATCAGGTACTTCTGAGCCTTTGCGAAACGGTAGCGGCGCGCCTGCGCCGGGACGGAAAATGCGGAAGCTGCATCAGCGTCCATCTGCGTACCAGTGAATTTAAGCATTTTTCGCATCAGGCGGTGCTGGACGGTGCCACGAATATTACGGCGCAGCTCTACACGGCAGCCTGTCGGATCTTTGACGAGGCGTGGGATCGGGTGACTCCGCTGCGGCAGCTGGGAGTGCAGGTTACACGACTTTCGGGGGAACCCTATCAGCAGTATGATTTCTTTTCAGATCCGGTGCAGTATGAGCGGAAGCTGCGGCTTGACGAAACCGTGGATTCCCTGCGGGATAAATTCGGTGAGGATATCATCCAGCGGGCTAAATTCACCGGAAGCAGCGAAACGCACATGGCCGGCGGGCTGGACAAGGCTCGCCGTACCGGCGTGACAAAACCCTTGGGGGAGGAATTTTAGACTGGCATTCGGGTGCGTTTTGGCGTATAATAAAAAGAAAACGGAAAATGCGGGAGGAAAAGGATCATGGCTATCGTAAAATTCTACCGAGGGGATCCTAACGCACCGAAAACCACCATGCCTGCCCATCTGGGCGTTAACGCGATCATCACATGGGATGACAAACTGCTGCTGGAAAAGCGGCGGGACAGTGAAACATGGGGACTGGTGGGCGGAGGCGTCAAGAGACGGGAAACAGAGCTTCACGCTATTGCCCGGGAAATATATGAGGAGCTGGGTCTGCGGATTCCGGAGAGCCGTTTTCGCAAGCTGGCGGTTTATGGAGAGCCGGGGCGGATTGCTGCTTTTCAGGACGGAAGCATCTGGAGAATGGTTGTGCTTGTTTACGAACTGAAGCTGGAGGAGAAACCGCAGCTTCGGATCAGTGCAGAATCCAGAGATCTGCGGTTCTTTACAAGAGAAGAGCTGCAAGATATCGAGATTGTTGTCACCCACAGCGATATTGTGGACGATTGGTTCCGGAATCGGCCGTGAGCAACTATGTATAAAATTTTAAAATAATGAATAAACCATAAATTCTTTCGTTTATACTGAAAAAATACTTGTATATCCATAAATTTTATGCTAAAATACCATCTGACGGTGCAGTATCCTAGTCAGAACTGCCGATTCCCAGGTAGGGCCTAAAAATCCTATGAAGGGCACATCGATGAAGTCCCTTGTGTCTGCTTTTTACGCCCAGTTTAGGGTGGATGCTGGGGGTTAAGGATCCCGGGCGCACTCCAACGGCATGGAGTATCCGACCCGGTTTCCGTGGAGACCTGGTATTGTGCGACGAAGTTGAGAACTCCCTCAGGTGGAAGCCGCTTCGCGTACGGGCCTGGTATGAACCTGCAAAGCGGTGCACAGAATCGTGTGCTGCGTGCAGCGTAGCCTGCCTTGAGTGAATATGTTGGGACGGAAGAAAAGGCGCTTGATTGCTATGGCCATAGCAGTGGGCGATATTTTCGGAAATCGTATTTGCAAAAGAGGCTAAGAATCGGATAGTTTTGTCGTGGAAATCACCTAGGCTGTCGTAATTGGGCAGACAGGGGGCTACAGTACGGACTAAGTGGCAATCGGGTATTCAATCAGGCAACGTTTGAACTGATGGATTAAAAGGAAACCGCCTGCACGGTAACGGCAGGTTCTGTCAGGGGAAAGCCAACCCGACCTAAGCCGTAAGATTTATCCTGTCTGCCACCGTCATTTTATATTTCAGAGGAGATCATTCTGTGTCTACAAAAGATGCGAGCAACTCAAAAAAACAGCGCAATAAAACTTCCCGGTGGGTGCTGACGGTTTTCTTCGTCACCATCTTGGTGTCCGGAACCATTTCATTTGTGTCAGACGAAATCATGAGCCAGAGCGGTATTGCTGTGGCATTTCTCATTTTGCTCATTATTGTTTTGATAGGCATTATTTTTGATATCATCGGAGTTGCCGTCACATCTGCTGACGAAACTCCGTTTCATTCCATGGCTGCCAGAAAGGTTCCCGGAGCACAGGAATCTATCCGCCTTTTACGGAAAGCGGAGCGTGTCAGCTCCATCTGCAACGATGTGGTTGGCGATATCTGCGGCGTTGTTTCCGGCGCTGCATCCGCTACCATTTCGGCTCAGATTCTGACTAAATTCGAGTTTTCTTGGCCCATGGTGATTTCTCTTGCCATGTCTGCTGTGGTTGCCGGCCTCACCGTCGGCGGTAAGGCAATCGGCAAAACCTTTGCTGTAAATTCTTCCACCACCATTGTGCATTTGGTGGGCAAGACCCTTTATTTTTTTCATCACATTCCTGACCTGCTGAAGAGAAAAGCGAAAAACAAGAGATAAGGTTGTGTCATGATTTGAATATATTGAATACAATCAAGGGGCACGAGGATCTTCAAAACTTAAGTAAAGAAGAACAAGTCGAGCTCTGTAAAGAAATACGGACTTTTTTAGTCCAAAATGTTTCCAAAACCGGCGGCCATCTTGCCTCTAATCTGGGTGTTGTGGAGCTGAGTGTGGCTCTGGAAACCGTTTTTGATACCAATAAAGACCGCCTGGTTTTTGATGTTGGTCACCAGTCTTATATCCATAAGCTGCTGACCGGTCGCCAGGCGGATTTTGAGCATTTGCGGCAGTTTGGCGGCATTGCCGGTTTCCCGAAGCCTTCTGAAAGCGTCACGGATGCTTTTGTTGCCGGACATGCTTCCAGCTCTGTTTCCATTGCTCTGGGCATGGCACGGGCAAGAAGCCTGCTGGGGGAAAAGTATAATGTTATCGCTGTGACCGGTGACGGTGCGGCTACCGGTGGTATGATCTACGAGGGCCTTAATGATGCGGCGTACAGCCAGGAGCCCATGATCATTATTCTCAATGATAATAATATGTCCATCGACCGAAATGTAGGCGGAGTTGCCAGACATCTTTCCAAAATCCGCATGAAGGAACGCTACCTCGGCATGAAGCGAAAGTACCGTGACTTTATGAAAAAGATCCCTGGTGGTACCCATCTCTATGACTTCACCAGCCGGGTAAAACGGCGGATTCGGCAGGTTTTACTGCCCACTACGATTTTTGAAAACATGGGCTTTACTTATCTGGGGCCTGTGGACGGGCATGACCTTTCAGAGCTTATACGCCTTTTGAAGGTCGCCAGAGATATGTCCCGCCCGGTGGTTCTGCATGTGCTGACCCTGAAGGGAAAGGGGTATCTCCCCGCAGTTGAGAATCCTTCCAAATTTCATGGCATCGGCAAATTCGATCCGGAAACCGGCAAAACCCTTGCTGCTTCCGGCGAGTCTTTTTCCAGCACCTTCGGTAATACTTTGGTGCGAATTGCAGACACTGATAAGCGAGTTTGTGCCATTACCGCTGCCATGCCTTCCGGCACAGGACTCATTAACTTCAAAAAGAAGTACCCTGCACGGCTTTTTGATGTGGGCATTGCGGAGGAACACGCAGTTTCCATGGCGGGCGGTCTTGCAAAGCAGGGCATGGTGCCGGTCGTGGCACTCTATTCCACATTCCTGCAGCGGTCCTATGACCAGATCATGCAGGATGTTGCTATGCTCCATCTGCATGTGGTTCTGGCAGTTGACCGCGCGGGTTTGGTAGGCGAGGATGGCGAGACCCACCACGGTGTATTTGATGTAGGATTCCTGCGACAGGCTCCGGGTATGATGATTTTGAACCCGGCGAGCTGCGCAGAGCTTTCCGATATGCTCTATTGGGCGGTTGAACAGTATGACGGCCCTGTTGCTGTGCGCTATCCCAGAGGTGGTAACCGAGGCTACGACGAATCGGCGTGGCGTGATTTTACCAATGTTTCTGCCCGTGGGGCACTGTGCTGCCATAGAGAGGGTGCAGATGTTGCCATCATCACTTACGGTACACTGGTAAATAATGTTCTGGGTGCTGCGGATCTTCTGGAAGAGTCTGGCATCCACACTTCTGTGCTGCGGATGATGACAGTGGCACCGCTGCCGGTGGATGCGATTGTCAAGGCTATCGGCGACTGCAGAAAAGTTTTGATTGTTGAAGAGGCCTGCACAGGCTCCGGAATCCACGAGGCACTGGCATGGCAGCTGAAACCCCGTCTGCCGCATTGCAAGATCAGAGCCATTGATCTGGGTGACCGGTTTGTAACCCACGGCAGCACTGCAAAGCTTTATGAGAGCCACGGTTTGGATGAAAAATCTATTGCAACTTTCGTCATGGAGGTACTGAAAGGTGAAAATTAAGAAGAGACTGGATGTGCTTCTGACGGAGCAGGGATATTTCGATTCCCGCACCAAAGCACAGGCATTTATTATGGCAGGACAGGTTTATGTGGACGGGCAGAAAGCGGATAAGCCCGGCATCGCTTACGAAGAGACTGTCAGCATTGAAGTTCGCGGGGAGCATTGCCCCTATGTGAGCCGGGGCGGCTTGAAGCTGGAAAAGGCACTGCGGAATTTTGGCGTAAAGCCTGACGGATTTGTATGCAGTGATTCCGGTGCATCTACCGGCGGATTTACTGACTGCCTGCTCCAGCAGGGAGCGAAAAAGGTGTTTGCCATCGATGTGGGATATGGTCAGCTGGATTGGAAGATCCGCTCTGATCCCAGAGTTGTGGTAATGGAGCGAACCAACATCCGCTATGTGACCCCGGAGGACATCGGAGAGCCGCTGGATCTTTCTGTGGTAGATGTGAGCTTTATCTCTCTCAAAATTGTTCTGCCCGCCATCAAGAACCTCTTAAAGCCCGATAAAGGACAGGTTCTCTGCCTCATCAAGCCTCAGTTTGAAGCTGGGAAGGAGAAGGTAGGCAAAAAGGGCGTTGTCCGTGAACCGGAGACACACAAGGAAGTGCTGGATAACTTCCTGGCGCTTGCCGATCAGCTGGGCTTTACGGTTTTGGGCCTTACTTTCTCCCCGGTCAAGGGACCGGAAGGCAATATCGAATTTTTGGGGCATCTTACCCTGGAGGATAAGCCCGGCATTGTTCCGGATACTGCCGCCCTGGTGGCCGAGGCCCATGAAACGCTGAAGGGGTGATGACAGTGAAGCGAGTGATCCTGACCCCAAACCCCTATCGGGACAGAGATTTTAATACCGTCCGGTCTGCAATGAAAATTTTGCAGGAGGCCGGTATGGAAACCAGACTCTGCCTGCCATTTGAGGTGGACAGATCCTTCAATCTGCCTAAAGATCTGCGCTTTCAGCGCTTGGAGCGGGAGCTTCCCAATGCGGATATGATTGTCTGTTTTGGCGGCGATGGCACCATTTTGCATATGTCTAAGGCGGCAACCCGAGCGGGACTGCCTATTCTTGGGGTCAATATCGGCACAATGGGTTTTATGGCGGAGCTTGAAAGCAGCGAGCTTCAGCAGCTTAAACGCCTTGCAGCCGGTGATTATGCCATTGATAAGCGGATGATGCTGGATGTGGCAGTGCACAGAGACAGGGACATTATTTACCACGACATCAGCCTCAACGATGTGGTGGTTACCAAGGGCGCTGTTGCCAGAATCGTGCACCTGACGGTGAGCTGCGACGGTGTACAGGCTATGGAGTGCGGCGGTGACGGCGTGATTATCGCTACCCCTACCGGTTCGACAGCTTATAACCTTTCCGCAGGTGGCCCCGTCGTGGAGCCGGAGGCACACAATATTCTGATTACACCCATTTGCGCCCACGATATGGTGAGCCGCTGTATGGTGGCATCGGATAAGCGGGTCGTCACTTTGGCTCTGACCAAGAATACCCGCAGAAATGCGTTCCTGTCCGTGGACGGTGGAAAATCTACACGGCTGAACGCTGGCGATACGGTGACTGTTAAAAAATCCAATCTGGAAACCAAACTGATCCGGCTGAAGGATCGCAGTTTTTACGATGTGCTGAATACTAAGTTTAGAGACGGAAGATAGGGACGGCAATGAAAACAAAACGACAGGCTAAAATCATGGAGATCATCTCCAACCGAAATATAGAAACACAGGAACAACTGCTGGCAGAGCTTGAAAACGCAGGCTTTCACAGCACACAGGCTACCATTTCCCGGGATATCAAGGAACTGCGAATCATCAAGGAAATGACCAGCCTTGGCACATATCGCTACGCAGCTGCCAATAACGAAGTGGCGAATCCCTTTTCGGCAAAGCTCAACACCATTTTCAGAGAGTGTATTACGAGCTTTGACTATGCCATGAATATGATCGTTATTCGCACCCTGCCGGGACTGGCTTCGGCGGCGGCTTCTGCCATTGATGCCATGAACATGAGCGTAGTGGTGGGCACGATTGCCGGCGATGATACCGTATTTATTGTCATGCGGGATATCAATTCCGCAGCTGCTTTCTGCGGAGAAATCAAGAATCTTTTGATCTGATGAAAGGATGTGAGCGCTTTGCTGAGCCTTTTGCATATCGAAAATATAGCGGTTATTGAGCGCTCTGATATTTCCTTTAATCGGGGCTTCAATGTGCTGACGGGCGAAACCGGTGCCGGTAAGTCCATCGTTATCGATGCCATCAGTGCCATTTTGGGTGAGCGTGCTTATCGGGACATGATCCGCACGGGAGCCGATAAGGCATCCGTCCGGGCGGTATTCACCGATGTGCCCCAATACCCATGGTTCGAGGAAAACGGGGTGGAGTACGACAGCGAAGTGGTGATCCAGCGGGAAATTTTTCTGGATGGAAAAAATGTATGCCGGGTGAACGGGACGCTTGTAACGGTTTCCATTTTGCGTAAGCTCGGCATCCAGCTGATCAATATCCACGGTCAGCATGATTCGGCATCGTTATTTGATGAAGCCAACCATCTCAAATTTCTGGATGATTTTGCAAACAACGAATCTCTGCTGGCAGATTATGCGGAAAAGTATGCTCTGGTGGAAAAGCTGACCCGGCAGATCAACCGCATGACTATGGACGAAAGCGAAAAGCTGCGCCGGATGGAAAATCTGCGCTATCAGATTGCGGAGATTGAGCGCGCAGAGCTGGAGCCGGGGGAGGACGATGCGCTGGAAGCAAGACGGAAGATTCTCCAGAATTCCGAGAAAATTTCCGACGGCATGAACGAAGCGTCCATGCTCCTTTACGGCGGTGACGATACTGACGGTGCATCTGCTATGCTGGAGCAGGCGGAGCGGGCACTGGCCCGTATCAGCCATTTTGACGATACCATTCTGGAATTCCACGACCGGGTTGCTGACCTGATGTATCAGGTGCGGGATGTAGCCGAAGCTGTTCGGGATGCCCGAGATTCCATGGCCTATTCTGCCGATGAGCTGGAGCAGATCGAATCGAGACTGGATGTAATTCATAAGCTTCGCCGGAAATACGGCGTCAGCTGTGAGGATATTTTACAGTACTGCGAGAAAGCAAAAAAGGAACTGGACGACATCGAGTTTGCTGATGACCATCTTGAGCGGCTAAAGGGCAAGTTGGAGAAGGCAACGAAAACAGCTATGGAGGCGGCACAAATCCTTCGCAGAAACAGACAGGAGGCATCCAAGATGCTTTCGGAGCGCATCCGGCAGGAACTTACTCAGCTGGATATGCCCAAAGTACAGTTTACCTGCCGGTTTTCGGAGGTCGAACTGGGAGCCAACGGTATCGACAGCGTGGCGTTTTATATGTCTGCCAATGTAGGCGAGGCGCTGAAACCTCTGAACAAGGTAGCTTCCGGCGGTGAATTGGCCCGTATTATGCTGGCAATGAAAAATGTGCTGGCGGAGCGGGATCGGGTTGCGACTTTGATTTTTGATGAGGTGGATGCCGGTGTTTCCGGTCGTGCGGCCCAGAAAGTCGCAGAAAAACTCAAATCCGTTGCGAAGAATAAGCAGGTTCTTTGCGTGACCCATCTGCCCCAGATTGCCGCAATGGGCGATACGCATATGCTGATTGCTAAGGGAGAGCGGGACGGAAGGACATACACGACCGTGACACCTCTGGACCGGCAGGGGAGAGCCAGAGAACTTGCCCGGATCATCGGCGGTGCTGTCATCACCGAAACGACTCTGAAAAGCGCAGAAGAAATGCTGCGATTGGAGGAAGAGGTCTGATGGGACTGATTATTATGGTGGTGTGCTGCTGGGGAAGTGCCGGGCTGTTTTGCGGAATTGGTCTGTGGGCCGAACATTGTAAAAAACCGATACACTTCTGGTCAGGCACGAAGATTGATCCCGAGACGGTGACAGATATTTCCGCATATAACCACGCAAATGCGGTTATGTGGGAATTGTATTCCATTCCATATTGGCTGGCTGGTGTTTGCAGCTTTTACAGTGAATTATGTGCAGGCATCCTGATCTTGCTGGCCAGTGTGCCGGGGCTTGCCTACCTTTTCTGGCAATATGGCCGAATCGAGAAGGAATTTATCAAAAAGCCTTGACAAATGTGTTTCCATTTGCTAGGATACCCATATCTCAATAAACATGTTGATGGGAATAAGTAAGCGCCCAATTTTCTTGCAGAGAGTCCCCGGTTGGTGCGAGGGGATAAGGAAACACGCTGAAATACCTCCCGGAGTGGTCTGCCTGAACATTTCAGTAGGGCAGGACGGGTTCGCCCGACACAGCGATAGGCGTTGTTAGACGCCGTGAGGGCTTCCTGACGGAAGCTGAACATGAGGTGGTACCGCGTATTTTACGCCCTCTGTCTTTATGACAGAGGGCTTTATTTTTTTGGAGGAACGACTATGAAAATTTATGATGAGCTGGTAGCAAGAGGCCTCATCGCCCAGGTTACCAATGAAGAAGAGGTCAGAGATCTGATCGACAATGGTAAGGCTACCTTCTATATTGGCTTCGACCCCACGGCTGATTCTCTGCATGTCGGCCATTTTATGGCGCTGTGCCTGATGAAGCGCTTGCAGATGGCAGGCAACCGCCCCATTGCCCTGATCGGCGGCGGCACAGGCATGATCGGTGACCCCTCCGGCCGTACCGATATGCGTTCCATGATGACCCGTGAGACCATCGATCACAACTGCGC
>RCNI01001692.1_pt1 | contig 11499 bp, 10 predicted proteins | sample 2041151 | NCBI WGS metagenome assembly RCNI01 (sample SAMN09708214, study PRJNA481090) | feces metagenome | isolation source: feces | place: Antarctica: Albino Rookery
AGACAGCTTGCTGCACTTTTTATGCCGGGATTTATACTGGGAATAGTATACGTAAACTTTTTGGTTAAAAAATACCCGTCGAATCCAGAAATATTTGGAGACCGCTTTTTTAGTGTGTACCAGAATACAGAAATAATTGCAGGGGAATTTATTTTTTATCTGATACGTGTACGAATTATTCCGTTTTTGCTGTTGCTAAGTCTGGTGTTCACACATGTCCGGAAAATCTCAGCAGCATTATATACAGCGTGGACGGGCTTTTCCTGTGGAATGATGCTTACTGTTGCAGTTTTAGAAAAGGGAATTCTAGGGTGCATTTTTTGCTTGGCAGCAATATTTCCACAGTTTTTGTGTTATGTACCAGCATATTTTATTGTTATCTGGTATGGTTATACGTTCCCGAAAAACAGATGGAATATTCAGAAAACAATTTTTGTACTGATTTCTATGATTGCAGGAATCTTGTTGGAATTGTATGTTAATCCAGTTATCTTAAAAACATTTCTACATATGATATAGAATGAAAAGGCGGGGTGATCCCGCCTTTTCCAAGTTATTTTTGAGAATTTATCGTAGAAAAAAGAAACATTGATGACAAGATTGTGACAAAGAGCTGACTTATAAGTAATCCGTGTAGATATCCTGGTATTCCACAGGATGATATACCCCAAAATACACCAAGTATACGGATGAACAGACCCAAAGAATTAATAATAAATGAAAGGGTTACTTTCCCAAGACCATTTAGAATGCTAAGAAGAGTTGTGTTTATATATAAAAAAGGGCAGATCCAGGAAAGTGTCATAATAAAGTTTCCGGCAGTTTTGCTTTTAAATAATAAGGTCCCGATTAATGGACCCAAAATTAGAAAAAACAGACAACAGATAAGTCCTAAAATAAAACAAGAAGTTAAAGAACGGAAAACGAGTTTTTTGAGTTTTAACTTGTTATTGCAAGATTGGCAACTTGCAATTTCAGGCATTAGAAGAACTGCAAGAGAGTTGCTGATCGCAGAAGGAAACAAAATACAAGGGAGTGCCATGCCAGTTAATACACCATATAAGCTTAACGATTCTTTAAGTGTGTGACCATACAATTGCAATCTGGCGGGGATAGAAATTCCTTCAATGCCTGTTAACAAAGTAATTGTGATGCGATTTAAAGTAAGAGGCGTTGAAAGCTGAAGCAATTCTTTTAATCGTGCAAATATAGAAAAAAAAGAATTGGTTTCAGGGTCCTTTGAGGATAAATTTGATAGTTTCACAAGACAAAATATTGTAGAAGCAAGTTCACCAGCGGCCAGCCCTAAAACAGTGATTGAAATTGGTATGTTGCTTGTTTGTTTTGATAAAATGTCGTACAAAATATATACAGTAAGAATTCTTACAATGGATTCTAAAATTTGTGAAATGGCTGGGATTTTAGCGTTTTTCATGCCGTAGCAATATCCGATGATGCAACTATGTACGGCGGCGAGCGGAATTGCATAAGATAGCGGAGTGATCAGTCCGGCACATCTTTTGTCATGTAGAAGGTGTAGTGCTATAAAAGAAGAGTTGTGTTGAAGACAAATAAGACACAAAAAAGACAGAAAAAGGCTGAGAAACAAGCCGGATTTCAAAGAACCAAGAGCTTCGTCATCTTTTCCGTGTGCGTGTTTTTGCGCAACAGAACGAGAGATTGCTGCCTGAAGACCAGAAGAAGTAATGGCAAAACAAAAGGTATATACAGGGAAAATGAGTTGATACAGACCAACTCCTTCTTCACCAAATGTATGACTTAAAAAAATGCGATAGAAAAATCCTAAGAAACGACAGAAAAATCCGGAAAAAGTTAATAAGAAGGTTCCTTTGACAAGAGCGTTTTTGGTTAACAAGAAATTGACCTCTCACGACATAGATATTTTTACTAACATATTCTAAGTTACTTCTTGACAGAACTAAAAGTAGATGGTATTCTACAAATGAAATAAATCCTAGCATTTTAGTAGGAATTAAATCATACAAAATAAGAGGGTGACAAATTGAAGTTATCGACAAAAGGAAGATACGGATTGCGTGCTATAATTGATCTGGCACAGCACAGTACACAGGAGCCGGTTTCTATTATGAGTATCTCAGAAAGACAAGGGATTTCTGAACGGTATTTAGAACAATTGATGTCAAAGTTAAAAAAAGCAGGTTTTGTAAAGAGTATTCGTGGTGCAGGCGGTGGTTATGTACTTGCGAAGGAAGCAAAAGATATTTCAGTTGGGGATGTCCTAAGAGCATTAGAAGGAAGTTTAGAGCCAGTAGAATGTCCAGGGTTAAAACCAGAAGAAGGATGTCAGTCAGCAGATAATTGTGTTACAAAATATGTTTGGAAAAAGATAAATGAAAGTATTAGCAGGACTGTAGACGAGATGAAGCTTGATAAAATTGTGGAAGAAAGCAGAAAATTATGTTGTCATGAAAATAAAAAACATGTAAATTGTCAGAATTAGATATAGGAGGAACAAAAAATGAATAAGATAATCTATCTTGATAATGCGGCGACAACAAAGACCACACCAGAAGTTGTAGAAGCTATGCTGCCTTATTTTACAGAATACTATGGAAATCCTTCCAGTGTATATTCTTTTTCAGCTGGAAACAAAGAGGCAATCTCATGTCAAAGAGAAATTATTGCAAATGCGATTCATGCAAAAGCAAATGAAATATATTTTACAGCAGGTGGTTCAGAATCAGATAACTGGGCGCTAAAAGCTACAGCTGAAGCTTATGAAAGCAAAGGAAAACACATCATTACAACTAAAATAGAGCATCATGCAATATTGCATACGTGCGATTACCTTGAAAAACGTGGGTTTGAAATAACTTATCTTGATGTGGATGAAAATGGAGTTGTTAAGCTTGATGAATTGAAAAAAGCAATTCGAAAAGATACTATTTTAATTTCGATTATGTATGCAAATAATGAAATTGGTACGATTCAGCCGATTCGTGAGATTGGAGAAATAGCTCAGGAGCAAGGAGTTTTATTTCATACAGATGCAGTACAAGCCTTTGGACATCTTCCGATTGATGTAGAAGAATGTCACATTGACATGCTTAGTGCCAGCGGCCACAAAATTCATGGACCAAAAGGAATTGGATTTTTGTATATCAGAAAAGGCGTGAAGATTCGTTCGTTCATTCATGGAGGTGCACAGGAAAGGAAACGTCGTGCTGGAACAGAAAATGTGCCAGGTATTATGGGCTTTGGAAAAGCAGTAGAACTTGCATATGACTCATTGGATGAAAAAATTGCAAAAGAAACAAAATTGAGAGACTACATGATTTCTGAGATCGAAGCAAAAATTCCATATTGTCGTTTAAATGGAGATAGAGAAAAACGACTTCCAAACAATGTGAATTTTAGTTTTCAATTTATTGAGGGAGAATCTCTTCTCATAATGCTTGATATGAAGGGCATCTATGCTTCTAGTGGTTCTGCATGTACTTCCGGATCACTTGATCCATCACATGTACTTTTAGCGATTGGATTGCCACATGAAATTGCACATGGATCTCTTCGACTTACATTAAGTGAGGAGACAACAAAAGAAGAGATTGATTACGTTGTCTGTTCGTTGAAAGAAATCGTTGATAAATTAAGAAAAATGTCGCCGCTTTATGAGGATTTTGTAAAAAAACAGGTTTAAAATCTGATAAATATATTGTGGTTTGATTAGGAGGAAGTAAAAATGTACTCAGAAAAAGTAATGGATCATTTTCAGAATCCGAGAAACGTAGGAGAAATTGAAAATGCAAGTGGAGTTGGAACTGTTGGAAATGCAAAGTGTGGAGATATCATGAGAATTTATCTTGATATCGACGAAAATCATATTATTAAAGATGTAAAGTTTAAAACATTCGGATGTGGAGCTGCTGTGGCAACAAGTAGTATGGCTACAGAACTTGTTAAAGGAAAAACCATTGAAGAAGCAATGAAGATTACAAACAGAGCGGTAATGGAAGCGTTGGATGGCCTTCCACCTGTAAAAGTGCATTGCTCTTTACTTGCAGAAGAGGCAATTCATGCAGCACTTTGGGACTATGCAGAAAAACATGGAATTGTGATTGAAGGCCTGGAAAAACCAAAAAGTGATATTCATGAAGATGAAGAAGAGAAAGAGGAATATTAATGGGAAAAAAAGTAGTAGTGGGAATGTCTGGCGGCGTTGACTCTTCAGTGGCTGCATACCTACTCAAAGAACAAGGATATGATGTGATTGGTGTTACAATGCAAATCTGGCAGGATGAAGAGGAAATTGCACAGGAAGAAAATGGCGGCTGTTGTGGGTTGAGTGCAGTGGAAGATGCCAGAAGAGTGGCAGCACAACTTGATATTCCATACTATGTGATGAATTTCAAAAAAGAGTTTAAAGAACATGTAATGGACTATTTTACAGATTCTTATATGAATGGGAAAACACCGAATCCATGTATAGCGTGTAACCGATATGTAAAATGGGAATCACTGCTTTCAAGAAGTCTTGCTATCGGAGCAGATTATATTGCTACAGGACATTATGCAAGGATTGAACAGTTAGAAAATGGAAGATATGCGATCAAGCGTTCTGCAACATTGGCGAAAGATCAGACATATGCATTGTATAATCTTACGCAGGATCAGCTTAAAAAGACATTGATGCCTGTAGGAGAGTATAGTAAAGATGAAATCAGAAAAATTGCAGAGAAGATCGAGATTCAGGTTGCGTCTAAACCAGACAGCCAGGATATTTGTTTTGTACCGGATGGAGATTATGCCTCTTTTATTGAAGAGTATGCGGATGTAAAAATCCCACAGGGAAACTTCGTTACTTCTGATGGAAAAATTCTTGGAAGGCATAAAGGAATTACCCATTATACAGTAGGCCAAAGAAAAGGACTGGGACTTGCACTTGGATATCCGGCATTTGTACTTGAAATAAGACCTGAAACAAATGAAGTGGTAATCGGATCAATGGAAGAATCAATGACAACATCACTTCGTGCAAATAATCTTAATTTTATGTCTGTTGAGGATATTACAGAACCAATTCATGTGTTTACAAAGATTCGATACAACCACAAAGGATGCTGGTGCACTGTTGAGAAAACAGGAGAAGATGAAGTGCTTTGCACATTTGATGAACCACAAAGAGCAGTAACACCGGGACAAGCAGTCGTTTTTTATGATGGAGATTATGTATTGGGCGGTGGAACAATCTTATGATTACAAGTGATTTTCATATGCATACATCTTATTCCACAGATAGTGATGCACCACCAGAAGAGATGATAAAGGGCTCAATAAACAAAGGTCTAAAAACGATTTGTATTACAGACCATTACGATCAGGATTATCCTTATCATGAAAAAATGGGAGAAGGAGCCTTTGTTTTTGAACCAGATAAATATTTTAGAGAACTATCTAAGTTAAAAGAAAAGTATGCGGGCAGGATTGATGTGCGAATTGGAGTGGAAATTGGTTTGCAGCCTCATCTTGGAACTTTTTATGAGGAGCTTACAAGCAGTTATCCATTTGATTTTGTGATTGGATCCCTTCATGTTGTAAAAGGAATGGATCCATATTTTCAGGAAATATTTAAAGAATATGGTGATACAAAAGGATATCGTATGGCGTTTGAGGAAATGTTAGAAGACATAAAGAATATTGATAGTTTTGATGTTCTTGGACATATTGATTATGTGACTCGTTACGGACTTCATAAGACAGAGGAATATTCCTATAGAAAATATTCCGACATACTAGATGAAATATTAAAGACCATTATTGAAAAAGAAAAAGGTATAGAAATGAATATGTCAGGTTTTAAGTATGGTCTAGGGGTATGTCATCCTCATACAGATGTACTGAAACGCTATAAAGAACTTGGTGGGGAAATCATTACTGTTGGTGCTGACGGACATAAGCCAGAACAGGTTGCGTATGATTATGAAAAGGCCGCAGATATTTTAAAAATGTGTGGTTTTAAATATTATACAGAATTTTGTGAAAGAAAACCGATTTTTCAGCAACTTCCATAAAATCTTAAATTTTACTTGAAATTTTGTCTTTAATTTAGTACAATTAACAGTAGTTGATGAGTCTAGGCGGCATAAGTCTGCCAAAGATTTCACAATATATGGCTGTGTAACAGTTAATAACTTTTTTAAACTTTAGGAGGAATTAATCATGGCAGTAAAAGTAGCGATTAATGGTTTTGGACGTATTGGACGTCTTGCATTCAGACAGATGTTTGGCGCAGAGGGATATGAAGTAGTTGCAATTAACGACTTAACATCTCCTAAGATGCTGGCTCACTTATTAAAATATGACTCAACACAGGGAAGATATGCATTAGCTGACAAAGTAACAGCTGGTGAAGATTCTATCACAGTTGACGGAAAAGAAATCAAAATCTACGCAAAAGCTAACGCTGAAGAACTTCCATGGGGAGAAATTGGTGTAGACGTAGTTCTTGAGTGTACAGGTTTCTATACATCAAAAGAAAAAGCATCTGCTCATATCAAAGCAGGAGCAAAGAAAGTTGTTATTTCTGCACCAGCAGGAAAAGACCTTCCAACAATCGTTTACAATGTAAACCACGAATTACTTACAAAAGAAGACAACATCATTTCAGCAGCTTCTTGTACAACAAACTGCTTAGCTCCAATGGCTAAAGCTTTAAATGACCTTGCACCAATCAAATCTGGTATCATGTGCACAATCCACGCTTACACAGGTGATCAGATGACACTTGACGGACCACAGAGAAAAGGTGATTTAAGAAGATCACGTGCAGCAGCTGTTAATATCGTTCCTAACTCAACAGGAGCAGCTAAAGCTATCGGTCTTGTTATTCCAGAGCTTGATGGAAAACTTATCGGATCTGCACAGAGAGTTCCAACTCCAACAGGATCAACAACAATCCTTACAGCTGTAGTTGAAGGAAACGTTACAGTTGATGAAATCAACGCAGCAATGAAAGCAGCTTCTAACGAGTCATTCGGATACAATGAAGATCAGATCGTATCAAGCGATATCGTAGGAATGAGATTTGGTTCTTTATTCGATTCTACACAGACAATGGCTCTTCCACTTGAAAATGGAACAACAGAGGTTCAGGTTGTATCTTGGTATGACAATGAAAACTCTTACACAAGCCAGATGGTTAGAACAATCAAACATTTCGGAACATTACTGTAATCCATAGTAATTATGGAGGAAGAAAACCTCTGAAAATAGACTCAGGAAAGGGTCCGGTCTCGAAGTGGGCCGGACCTTTTTTCTTTGATAAATCAAACAATTTAAATCGGGAGGCAAAACAGATGCTTAACAAAAAATCAGTAGATGATATCAACGTAAAAGGCAAAAAAGTACTTGTAAGATGTGACTTTAACGTACCATTACAGGAAGGAAAGATTACAGACGAAAATCGTCTTGTTGCAGCTCTTCCTACAATTAAAAAATTAGTTGCAGACGGAGGAAAGATCATTCTTTGCTCACACCTTGGCAAACCAAAGGGAGAACCAAAACCAGAATTATCTTTAGCACCAGTTGCTGTAAGATTATCTGAACTTCTTGGACAGGAAGTTAAATTTGCAGCAGATCCTGAAGTAGTAGGACCAAATGCCAGAGCAGCTGTTGAAGCTATGAAAGACGGAGAAATCGTTCTTCTCGAAAACACACGTTACAGAGCAGAAGAAACAAAGAATGGTGAAGCATTTAGCAAAGATCTTGCTTCATTATGTGATGTGTTTGTAAATGATGCTTTTGGTACAGCTCATAGAGCACACTGCTCAAATGTTGGTGTTACACAGTTTGTTGACACAGCAGTTGTTGGATACCTTATGCAGAAAGAAATTGATTTCCTTGGGAATGCTGTAGAAAATCCAGAGAGACCATTCGTTGCGATTCTTGGTGGAGCAAAAGTTTCAAGCAAGATTTCTGTTATTGAGAACCTTCTTGATAAAGTGGATACACTTATCATTGGTGGTGGTATGACATTTACATTTATCAAAGCTCAGGGCGAAAGCGTTGGATCATCACTTCTTGAAGAAGATTACGTACAGTATGCAGCTGATATGATTAAAAAAGCTGAGGAGAAAGGTGTTAAACTTCTTCTTCCAGTTGACAGTGTTATTGCTGATAAATTCTCTAATGATGCAGAAGTTAAAGTAATCGGTCGTGAAGATATTCCAGAAGGATGGATGGGTCTTGATATCGGACCTAAGACAGCTGAGCTTTATGCAGAAGCAGTTAAGAGCGCAAAGACAGTTGTATGGAACGGACCAATGGGATGCTTCGAAATGCCAAAATTTGCAGCTGGTACAAAAGCAGTTGCAGAAGCATTATCTGAAACAGATGCTGTAACAATCATTGGTGGTGGAGATTCAGCAGCAGCAGTTAACCAGTTAGGATATGGTGACAAGATGACACATATCTCAACAGGTGGTGGAGCTTCTTTAGAATTCCTTGAAGGAAAAGAGCTTCCAGGTGTAGCAGCAGCTAACGATCTGTAAGAATTAAAAAAATAGATTAATTTATCATACAAAATGTAGAGGAGAATTTTTATCATGGCAAGAAAAAAAATTATCGCAGGTAACTGGAAAATGAACAAAACTCCAAGTGAAGCAGTAGCTTTAGTAGAAGAGTTAAAACCATTAGTAGCAAACGAAGAAGTTGACGTAGTATTCTGCGTACCAGCTATCGATATTGTTCCTGTTGTAGAGGCAGCTAAAGGAACAAACATCCAGGTTGGTGCTGAAAATATGTACTTCGAGGAAAAAGGAGCTTACACAGGTGAGATTTCTCCTGAAATGCTTGTAGATGCAGGTGTTAAATATGTAGTATTAGGACATTCTGAAAGAAGAGAATACTTCGGTGAAACAAATGCTGATGTAAACAAAAAGATCCTTAAAGCATTTGAACATGGTATCACACCAATCATGTGCTGTGGAGAATCTTTAGAGCAAAGAGAGCAGGGAGTTACTATGGACTTTATCCGTCAGCAGGTTAAAGTTGGATTCCAGAATGTAACAGCTGATCAGGCGAAAGAAGCAGTTATCGCTTATGAGCCAATCTGGGCTATTGGAACAGGTAAAACAGCTACAACAGAGCAGGCACAGGAAGTTTGCGCAGGAATTCGTGCATGCATCGCTGAAATTTATGATGACGCTACAGCAGCAGCTATCCGTATCCAGTATGGTGGATCTGTTAACGCAGCTACAGCACCAGAACTGTTTGCACAGAACGACATCGATGGTGGCCTTGTAGGTGGAGCATCTTTAAAAGCTGACTTTGGTAAGATCGTAAACTACAAATAATAAATTAATGATCCGACATTATATGTGCCGGACATAGCTATTACCACGAAAGCGGTCTTATGCTTCACCATGATGAAAAGTAAGTACCTTTTTCGTGGTATTCTTTTGTAAGAAAAGGAGATTAAACATGAGTAAAAAGCCAACCGTATTAATGATATTAGATGGTTATGGATTAAATAGCAACGATTGCGGTAACGCAGTTGCTTTAGGAAAAACACCTGTGATGGATAAACTGATGGAAGAATATCCTTTTGTACAGGGTAACGCAAGTGGTCTTCATGTAGGACTTCCAGATGGACAGATGGGTAACTCAGAGGTCGGACACTTGAATATGGGTGCAGGTCGTATCGTATATCAGGATCTTACAAAAATCACAAAATCAATCCAGGATGGCGATTTCTTTGAAAACAAAGCGCTTCTTGCAGCTTGCGAAAATGTAAAGAAAAACGACTCCGCACTTCATTTGTTCGGACTTGTTTCAGATGGTGGTGTACACAGCCATATTGAACATGTTTACGGACTTCTTGAACTTGCAAAACGTCAGGGAATTGAAAAAGTATATGTACATTGTTTCCTGGATGGTCGTGATACTCCACCAGCATCTGGAAAAGAGTATGTAGAAAAACTTGAAGCAAAGATGAAAGAAATCGGTGTTGGTGAAGTTGCATCTGTTATGGGACGTTACTACGTAATGGACCGAGACAATCGTTGGGATCGTGTTGAAAAAGCTTACAGAGCTTTAGTATTAGGAGAAGGCGAAAAAGCTGTATCTGGACCAGCAGGAATCCAGGCTTCTTACGATGCAGAAACAACAGATGAATTTGTTCTTCCAACAGTTGTTGAAAAAAATGGTGCACCAGTTGCAACAATTAAAGATGACGATTCTGTTATTTTCTTCAACTTCCGTCCTGACAGAGCAAGAGAGATTACAAGAACTTTCTGTGATGATGAATTTACAGGATTTGAAAGAGGAGAAAGAATTAAAACTACATTCGTATGCTTTACAGAGTATGATGTTACAATTCCAAATAAACAGATTGCATTTGTAAAAGAAGAAATTACAAATACTTTTGGACAGTTCCTTGCAGACCACAATATGACACAGGCGCGTATTGCTGAAACAGAAAAATATGCACACGTTACATTTTTCTTTAATGGTGGTGTAGAGGAGCCAAATAAAGGAGAAGATCGTATTCTTGTTAAATCGCCAAAAGTTGCAACATATGACCTTCAGCCGGAGATGAGTGCATATGAGGTATGCGATAAACTGGTGGAAGCAATTAAATCTGACAAATATGATGTGATTATCATCAATTTTGCAAACCCAGATATGGTAGGGCATACAGGTGTTGAGGCTGCTGCTATCAAAGCAGTTGAGGCAGTTGATGAATGCGTAGGTAAAACAGTAGAAGCTATCAAAGAAGTTGATGGACAGATGTTTATCTGTGCAGACCACGGAAATGCAGAACAGCTTATTGACGGAGAAACTGGTGAGCCATTTACAGCTCATACAACAAATCCTGTTCCATTTATTCTTGTAAATGCAGATCCTTCTTATAAATTAAGAGAAGGCGGATGCCTTGCGGATATTGCACCTACACTTATTGAACTTATGGGAATGGAACAGCCAAAAGAAATGACAGGAAAATCTCTGATCATTAAATAAGGTGAATATAAAATTGTAGGATGATTGAGTTTTGGCAGGTTTACCTGCCAAAACTTTCTTATTTTGTTAAAAAGGAAATTGATAAAATGAGTGAAAAATTAACAAAAAGCGATTACAAAAAGATAGAAGAAGAAATTGAACATCGAAAAGTTGTTGTTCGAAAAGAATTGATTGAGGCTGTTAAAGAAGCAAGAGCACACGGAGATTTGAGTGAAAATTTTGAATATCATGCAGCTAAAAAAGAAAAAAACAAAAATGAGAGTCGTATCAGATATTTAGAGAGAATGCTGAAAACAGCAGTTATAGTGGATGATGAGTCAAAGGCAGATGAGGTGGGTATGAATAATACTGTTGAACTTTATTTTGAAGATGACGATGAAGTTGAAACATACCGTTTAGTTACTTCTGTAAGAGGAAGTTCTATAAATGGACGGATTAGTATAGAGTCCCCAATAGGAAAAGCAATTCTGGGGCATAAAGAAAATGAAAGAGTTTATG
>RCNI01001693.1_pt1 | contig 11499 bp, 14 predicted proteins | sample 2041151 | NCBI WGS metagenome assembly RCNI01 (sample SAMN09708214, study PRJNA481090) | feces metagenome | isolation source: feces | place: Antarctica: Albino Rookery
CACAGGCGCTTCGCAATCTGATCCACTTTGCCAGCCGAAATGCAATGGATATTGATGGCATGGGCAAAGCAGTGGCTGCACAGCTTATTGAGAAAGGCTTGGTACAGTCAGTGGCAGATTTGTATACACTGACGCGCGACCAGCTTCTCACATTGGATAAATTCAAAGAGAAAAGTGCAGATAATCTGCTGAAGGCACTGGAAAATTCCAAGAAGAATAATCTCGACAAGCTCATTTTCGGCTTAGGTATTCGCAATATCGGTGAAAAGGCTGCCGCGCTTCTGGCAGAACACTTTGGCGGAATGCAGGCGATTCGGGAAGCGGATGCACAAGCGATCAGCGCGATTGATGGCTTTGGCGGGGTTATGGCACAGAGTGTGGTGGAGTTCTTTGCAAAAGAGGGCACATCCGATCTGATTCGCCGTCTGGCGGACGCCGGCATCAACATGGAATGGCATGGTGAGCCCAAGGGCGATAAGCTGGCAGGTAAAACACTGGTGGTTACCGGTACTTTGGAAACAATGTCCCGCAGCGAAGCCGAAGCGCTGATTGTACAGAATGGCGGTAAAGCCAGCGGATCGGTATCTAAAAAAACAGCTTATGTGGTTGCCGGTACGGCGGCTGGTTCCAAGCTGACGAAAGCACAGCAGTTGGGAATTCCGGTGCTTACTGAACAGGAATTTCTGCAAATGCTGCAAGAATAATCGCGCAGCAGGCAAACGGAGAAAATCACATGAAGTATGACGTTAAAAAGTGGACTTTATTGTTCTGTGTTATCCTTTGCACGGCGCTGCTGGTTTCTTGTGTGCCGGACCCGAATGTTGATGAAAAAGCCGCAAGGGCCATGGCAGAGGGCTTTTTGAAAAGCTATACCCCAATTAAACAGGAAAGTCCTGCAATGTCAGGAGAAGGCAAAGCTTTTCTGGCAGACCTGACGGGTGACGATTTCCCGGAAGCAGTTATCCTGTATGACGACTTCCATACATCCGGGGCAATGATTTTTGACCGGGAAGGCAAGGAACTGGCTCGCTTTGCAGCATCATCTTTTTATAATGATGCCAATGTAACCTTCAGCATTTATGAGGGCGCGGCAGGAAAGGTTCTTGCCACCCGCGCTAGTTGCCCAAGCGGTACAGCAGATGGACGTTTGGCTGTAACAGAGTACTTCATCAGCTTTACCGCAGACGGAGCAAAGGTACAGGAGATGTTCTATATTGCAAATGAAACTACAGGGGAAAATGAGTATTTTGTTTCTTCTCAGTCCAGCAGAAAAATTACGCGGGATGAATATCTTGAAGCGGTGGACAAAATCCTGGAAAACAGCGAGCTGCTGGAAACAATCGAGCTGAAAAAAGAGGACAAGCCTATTGATCTGCTGAAGGAAAAGGCACTGGAAACATACATCGTTGAATGCATGAAGCAGGAGGTATGATCCGCAGACAGAAAGAATATCTATAGTAAAACAACATAAAAGGCCGGAAACTGTATTCTATGCGAAACAGTTTCCGGCCTTTTGCTTATAAGTACTGTTCAATCCAGTCCAGCACGTCCTGATAGATATGCGGAGCTTCGCGCTCGTTCAGAATTTCATGACGCAGCCCGCTGTACAGTTTAATTTTTACGTCCGTAAGCCCCGCACGCTTAAAGCAGCGATAGGCGTGCAGTACCCCGCGACCCATATCGCCTACAGGGTCATGATCTCCGGAAATGAACAGAACAGGCTGTTCTTTGCTCATTTGAGCAATGTTGTGTGGACGGGTGATGTAGCTCAGACCTTCCAGCATATCACGGAAAAGGCCCAGTGAAACATCGCCGCCGCAGCAGGGATCTTCAAGATAAGCGTCCACATTTTCATGATTAGCAGAGATCCAGTCAGCAGATGTGCGGTTGGGCGTGAACTTTTTGTTGTAAGAACCGAATGCCAGTTTGTCAACCCGGGGGCTGAATGCAGCTCTTCCCATACGGGCGATTTCATGGTCAGCGGCCAGCTTACCACCCAGAATGGTCATTGCAGATGGGTGACCGGTACCGCAAAGAATGCAACCGGTCAGGCGCCCGGGATAACGAATCAAGTGGCTGCGGGACAAAAACGAACCCATGGAATGCCCAAACAGGAAATAGGGCCTGCCAGGAAAGCTTTCGGCGGTGCGTCTGCGCAGCTGTTCCACGTCATCCACCATGTGCCACCAGCCGTCTTTTTCGCCAATGTAAAGCGGCGGACCGCCGCCCAAAATAGACAAGCCGTGACCAAGGTGGTCATCTGCAACCACAGCAAATCCGTTTTCACAAAGGAACCGGGCAAAGCGATCATACCGCTGTCCATATTCCGCAACCCCGTGCACAATCTGCACAATGCCGCGGATGGGCTGCCCTGAGGGAATCCATTGGCTTACGTGAATCTGAGTTTCACCATTACTGGATAAAAAACTATACTCTGAAAAGACGGTCATGGTTTCATTCTCCCTGTCATCGTTCAATGAATGCGTGCAATGATTCGTATCTCCCGGTGAATGAATCCCGGATCAAATATGATCAGCCATTCTTTTTTGGGGTAGCTGCCCACAGTTCATCGGCTACATGACTCCAGTTTTCAGCGTAGCGATCACACTTGGCGCACAGATGCTCAACGCTTTCCGGGGACTGCAGGTCGGTGGAGTGCGCACCGCAGCCGTTAACCATTGCACGCAGCTTTTCGGGATTTTCCAGCATGGGGCAGGGGCGCAGCATATTCTTGTTGAACGGCTGACCATCGTGATAAGCCATCATCATGGGACGCTGCAGGGCCTCCAGCAGAGTTTGCTGACGAATGTTCGAGTCGGAATAGTGGATGAATACGCAGGGATCCACATCGCCGTTTGCATTGATGTGCAGGTAGCGGTGACCGCCGGCAATACAGCCGCCCACATATTCAGCGTCATTCTGGAAGTCCATTGCGAACAGGGGCTTGGTTGCACGGTGCTCACGAATGCGGTAATAGGTCTGACGGCGCTGCTCGGCGGTAGGCATCAGCTCAGGCGCTGCATCATTGCCAACGGGCATATAGTGGAAGAACCAGACAAAGTATGCGCCCAGATTAATCAGCTGATCGTAGTACTCAGCGGAAGTGATGGACTCAAAGTTCTGGCTGGTGTAGCAGGAAGAAATGCCGTAAACCAGCTTTTTGCTGCGCAGCAGCTGCATAGCGGAAATAACCTTCTGATAAACACCTTGGCCGCGGCGGGCATCGGTAGCGGCCTCGTCACCTTCCAGAGAGATGGCAGGAACGAAGTTCTTAACACGCAGCATTTCGTTTGCAAAGTCTTCATCGATCAGGGTGGCATTGGTGAAGCACAGGAACACACAGTTGGAGTGCTTTTCGCACAGACGAATCAGATCGGCCTTCCGTACCAGGGGTTCACCACCGGTATAGATGTACATATAAATACCCAATTCCTTGCCCTGGCAGATGATGTTGTCAATTTCGTCAAAGGTAAGGTTCAGCTTGTTGCCGTACTCAGCAGCCCAGCAGCCGGTGCAATGCAGGTTGCAGGCGCTGGTGGGATCAAGCAGAATAGCCCAGGGAATATTGCAGCCGTATTTTTTGCGGCATTCTTCCTGTTTGGGCCAGCCAATCAGGTTGGCGTTGATGAAAAAGTTCACACCCAGAGCCTTCATGACTTCAGGATCTGTTTCGCAAACAAGCCGGCGTACAAAGGAATAATAAGGATGATTGGGATCGGTAATTGCCTGGCGGATTGCTTTGCGCTGAGAGGGGAACTGACCGCCGGAGAATTTGTCGGCCCAGTCCATCACCTTAACCAGATTTGTGTCAGGATCTTTATACAGGTAATTAAAGACCTGCTCAAGGCCCAGCTTTTTAAGAGTAGCAGATACGTCCATGGGATGACCTCCTTGGTGTAAGTAAAATTTTCCTTTACCCCAAGTGTATTCTTCCTGGCAGCATTCGTATACGGACAAAGGCTGGATTCTGTCTGATTTTTGGGCAAACCCCAGAGCTTTGTCCATTGTTGTGAAACAGGTTTTTTAGATAAAGTACAGATAGAGAAGGAGGAGAACGTTTTGAAAAAACTATCATTTGCTCGAAATGGCTATTTGCTGATATCAGTTGTGTTTTATATAGTGGGGGGCCTGTATATCCTGATTCCCAGCATTCCGCCGGAGGTTCAGACAATTGGAGTGGGTGGGCTTTTGCTCATTTACGGTATGATCAAGATTGTGGGATTCTGGTCGGACGATCTGTATTGTCTTGCCTTTCAATATGATTTAGCCTGTGGGGTACTGATGCTCCTTTTGGGAATTTGCACCATACTGTTTCACGGCCGTGTTGTGAGGTATCTGCCTGTAGGGTTGGGGTGGATGGTGCTGCTGGACAGTCTGCTGAAGGTTCAGATGTCCCGTGATGCACGTGCCTTCGGCCTTGAACACTGGAAAATATTGCTGGGTATCTCGTTGAGCGTGGCTGCGCTCAGTGCTGCGCTGATCTTTTGCAGTGCAGGCCACACCGTCCCGCATCTTCTGCCGGGGGGTGTGCTCATTGCACAAGGCGTGCTTAATCGGAGCGTGGTAAGGTGCACTGTAAAGCATCCGCAGGAAAGACGGAAAATTAAACAAAGGCAGTAACAAAAAATCCCCGAAGTGTCGGTTAAAACACGTCGGGGATTTTTAAATGAACAATCAGAATGTCATTTCGTGTCCTCTTTTTCGGAAGAACGCGAGAGATTTTTGCCCAAGGATGAGTCGCAGGCATTTAACAGCACTTGCAGATTGGAATCGCCCTGTAAATGGCACACGCGCAGAGAATCGCCTAGCAGGTCGTAGCTCATGCCGGAGTCCAGCCAGTCCAGAACAGTGCCTACCAGAACACATTTGAAGTGCCATACAAGCAAATCCCGATCCTCGGTGCGGATTTTCAGCGAGGAAGAGATATTGTCGATGTATTCCTTGGAAAGATAGAGCAGCAGGTGATTTAAATGCTGAAGGAATGTTTCCCGTGGAAGAGAGCGATATACGTGCATTACTGCGCGGCGGTTTTCCTTGAAATACTGTACAGTTACAGCAATGCAGTCTTCCAGTGAACCCAGATGACAGTGCTTTTCGATCAGCAGATCAATTCTATCGGTGAGAATTTTCTCCAAAAGCGAAGGAATGTCCTGAAAGTGATAGTAGAAGGTGTTTCGGTTGATGCCGCATCGATCTACAATGTCCCGCACAGTAATTTTACTGAAAGGCTTTTCATCCAGAAGCTGAAGGAACGCATCTGTGATAGCTGCTTCTGTGTAGTTCATGACAGTACCTCCTTTGTCTTTTGAATCATTCTACACTAAAAATCAGAAAACGACAAGAAGGTCTGCGGTGGGCCCAAGAGAAAACAAAAGGAGATAATGAATGAGCGAGAAAAATCGATGGAAAACGCTGGGGTCAAGTTTAATCACACTGGTGCTGATTACCGGTTTAGTGATGCTTGTTATGCGAGATCAGGCACCACAGCTGAAGAAGTCGTTGCTTGGCCTGACACCGGGAGGAATTGTGCTGCTGGTGCTTGCAGGAATCTGGATGCCTTTTATGGACGCAGTTATTCTTCGTTACCTGGCACGCAGAAGCAATTCGGATTTTCGTGTAAAATGTGCACTGGAAACAGTTTTTTTAGGCGTTTTCGGCAATGTGTCCACATTGGCGGCCGGAACTTTGCCAATGCAGGGGCTGTATCTGAGCCGTCATGGATTTGAAGCGGGTGAAAGTGTGGGGATGTTGACTATTCAATATGTGCTCCATAAAACCGCAGTTTTGCTGTTTGCCGTTTTGATGATGCTTATACAGCCTCAATGGATACGTGCGGTACCGGCAGCACAAAAAAGACTGATTGTTACCGGATTGTGCATCTGTCTGCTCCTGATCGGGGGCTTGATTTTGCTTTGTGTTTGGAAAACAGCAAGGCTGCTGGCACAGAGAGCGCTGTGTGCACTCCCGGAGAAAGGCGGCTGGAAAGAGCGTGGGCAGCGTTGGAGCCTGCAACTGGATGAATTGAATCGAGCGTCACGTGAAATTTTGCACAACCGAAGCTGCCGTATCCATGTTTTGATGCTGAACTTTGTGAAGCTGGCGGGGATGTGTGCAATCCCTGCAATCTGTGTTTGTCTGGCCGGAGCGGTTCCGCTGCCGATCATGCGCGTAGAAATGCTCACAGCGATTATGCTGCTGATTACCGGAGCTCTGCCAAATGTGGCGGGAGTAGGGCCGACAGAGTTTGGCTTTCTTCTGTTGTTTTCGGAATTGCTGGGAACGGGTCAGGCAGCGGCTGTGCTGGTACTCTATCGCATTTCCACCTATTACATTCCATTTGCTCTCAGTATCCCGATTTTTCTGCGGATTCAGCGCAGGTACATAAGCGGAAAATAAAATTACTGAAACGTTGACACAGGACCTGCCAGGCCCTGTGTTTTTTGTTTGGTTCTAGCAGTAGGAAGGAAAACATATTCTTTTCTTGAACTTGCCCGGTGGAGCAATGCTCCGCTGAGGACAAGACCTAAGGAGGAAGAAATGCAATGGATGCTTACTTTTCTGCAATTCAGCGGCTGCCGCAGCCACTGCGCACTGCAATGGAACAGATTCAATCTGAGCAGGTGAGCCAGGTTCAGGAAATTCGGCTGCGCAGCGGCAGAACCCCGGTGCTGGTTTTGCCTTCCGGGCAAATTCCGCTGCAGGGAGGCGTTCTGCTTTCACATGCACAGCTGAAGCAATGTTTCTATGCGCTGTGTAATAATTCGGTGCACAGTTATCAGCAGGAACTGGTCAAAGGCTTTTTTACACTGCCCGGCGGGCATCGGGTGGGTGTAGCTGGTGTAGCCGGTTATTCTGCGGATGGAGCATTTACCGGAATGCGCATTGTTACTTCTCTGGATATTCGTGTAGCCCGTGAGATTCATGTGCCTCTTCCGCCCGTGCTTTTGCAGGCGCTCAGGCAGGAAGGTGGCCTTTTACTGGCCGGCCCGCCGGGTAGCGGAAAGACCACCCTGCTGCGCAGTGTAGCCCATGCACTTTCATCCCAGGAAAAACGAGTGGTGCTGATTGATGAGCGCGGAGAGTTAATGCCGTGTGGGCAGCAGGGATTTGTCTATGCACCGCCGCTGCATTGCGATGTGATTGCAGGGCTTCCCAAAGCACAGGCGATTCTGATGGCGCTTCGCAGTTTGTCTCCGCAGGTAATTCTGTGCGATGAGGTTGGCGGTATGCAGGATGTAGCTGCACTGGAACAGGGCCTTTATTCAGGCGTGAATTTTGTTGCTTCCATTCACGGAAAAGATCTTGAGGGATTGCGCAGACGCCCGCAGTTTGTGCAGCTGCAAAAGCTGGGAGCGTTTCGTGCGTGTGCATTTTTGGCAGGTCCCGAAAAGCCGGGGACCATATGCGCGGTGGAAAGCTTATGCTGAGCATGAAATTGATCGGTGGATGTCTGCTGATAATCACTGGATATGGGGTGGGATTTCGGCGTGTGCGCCTTCAGGAAATGCGGCTGGAAACGCTGAATCAGTTGGAACGAATGCTGGCACGCATTCGGGATGAGATTCAATATAGAGGGATTCCACTGGAAGAAATACGCCAGCTGCTTTTAACCCTGGGGGGATTTGAAGCTCTGCATCTGGACGAGTATCCTGCACTTAAGGATCTGAAGCTGCCTTTAGTGCTTGCGAAAAACCAAAGAGATGTGCTCGAGCAGGTGTTTCAAACACTTGGTCAACGGACAAGTCAGGAAAGTACTGTGCAACTGGATTATTATCGTCAGCTCTGTCTGGAGTTTGCAGAAGAGGAGCGAAAACAGCTGGTGAGCGCAAAACATCTGTATCGGCAGATAGGTGTATGCGCCGGTTTGGCGGTTGCGTTGCTGCTTTTGTAGAAAACTGCAATGCATCAACAAAGGGAGGAACACAATCATGGACGTAGATCTGGTGTTTAAAATTGCAGCGATTGGAATCATTGTAGCAGTGCTGAACCAACTGCTGATTCGGTCGGGGCGTGAGGATCAGGCAATGATGACTACACTGGCCGGCCTGATTGTGGTGCTGTCCATGATCGTTCACCAGATCAGCGATCTGTTTATAACGATCAAAGCGCTGTTTGGGCTGTGATGCTATGGAGATTATGAAAATAGCGGGGTTCGTGGGAATTGCAGTGATGGTTGTTACGCTGCTGAAACAATATATCCCGGCTTATTCCGTGCTTGCGCTGATTGCATGTACAGTTGTGTGTCTGGGGATGTTTATTCAATTTGCTCAGCCGATGCTGCAGTGGCTCACGGCTTTGACGGCCTATGTGGAGCGGGAGGAATTTCAATGTTTGCTGAAAGCAGCCGGTATCGCGCTGATTGCACAGATGGCCCAGGAACTTTGCAAGGATGCCGGAGTGAATTCTTTGGGTACAGCGGTGGAACTGGCAGGCAGGTGCCTTGTGTTGGCGGCGGCAATGCCGATGTTCCAAACGATAATCGAGCGATTTCTGACTATCCTGCGCTGAGGATAGCGTTGACGTGCCTGCTCATGTTGGGCCTTGTTTTGGCTTTTCCTGTACAGGCCCATGCACTGGACATGCCCGAAGAAGTGCAGAACGTGCTGGACGAGGCACCGATTTCAGCATCAGCCTTTTCACAGATGAATCTTTTCCAGCTTCTTTCGGGCCTTCTCGATCAATGGAAAGCCCAGCTGCGGCAGCCGGTTCAACTTCTGTCGCACGGCGTGGTATTCCTGCTGGTGGGAGCAGCAGTGTCATTGCTGGCCCCGTCCGAACAGTGGCGCGAAATGCTGGAAACAGTGATTCTGGCAGGTGCCTTTATCATGTTCTCACAGCCGATTTTTGATTTGATGGGACAGGTAACACAGGCCATTCAGGACTGGTATACATACCTGGTTGGATTCGTTCCGGTACTGTCCGGCGTGATGCTGAGCTGCGGCCAGGGTGGAAGCGCCATGATTTACAGCGGAATGTTTCTTACAATGGCAAATTTCTCAGCACAGATTGTTCATACTGTAGCGATGCCCCTGCTTCAGATTTACCTGGCGCTTAGCGCAGCTGCGGGGCTCTGTGGAGTGGATGGCTTGCAGGATGGCTGCGAGATGTTGGGTAAAGCTGTGCGCTGGATTTTGAAATTCGTTTCCACATTGTTTGGAACCGTGCTGGGGCTTCAAACCATTCTTGCACACAGTGCGGACAATCTTGCATTCAAAGCGGGCCGTTTTGTGGTCAGCAGTGCAATTCCCGTGGTGGGAACAGCGGCGTCAGATGCTATGGGAAGTGTAGTGTCGGCGCTGAAAGTGCTTAAAGGCAGTTTGGGATTTGCGGCAGTGGCAGTTCTGGCGGCAGCATTCCTTCCATTGCTGCTTCGCTGTATAGCGTATGCCTGCACAGTTGGAATGTGCGCAGCATTGGCCAAAGCCTGTGGATTTGAGCGGGGCGGCGATGCGTTAAAAAGCATGGCCCAAAGTGTGAGCTTGTGCATTTCGTTCCTTGTGTTCTTCTTTATGCTGGTGGTGCTGGCCACTGCTTTGATGATTTTAACCGGAACTGGAGGATGACCGAAAATGGAGACGATCCGACATTGGGCGCTGACGGTGTGTATTTGCTGCGTGCTGGTGGGGACGTTGAAACTGCTATTGCCCACGAAAGGGGCTGCGCGGGGCATAAAAACGGTATTGGCGCTGTATATCTTATTATCAGCCTGTGAACCTGTACCCAAGGCGGATTGGACTGGGTTTTGGAATCAGCTGCAGCAAACGCCTGAAATGGATACTTCTGCAATGCTGAGTCTTGATGACCTGGCACAGAAGCAGTTCGGCAAAGAGCTTGAGGAAGTCTTGATGGATACACTGAATCAAAGAGGAATCAGAAACGAAGTTCACGTTAGCGGAACATTGAATACACAAGCTGGTACTGCACACCTTGAATCTGTTCGGATTTTGCTGCAAGATCCGAAACAGATGGCTGATGCAAAGAGCATCATACAGGAGTATCTGGGGCCGAACGCAGAAGTGGAATACAGTGTGAAGGATGGAGTGTCATGAAAGAATGGATTGAGCGCCTGTGGCCGGGAACACATATGAAGCAGGAGACTTGCCCGAAAAAGGGGACGTGGCTCTTTTGGATTGGGATTGCTGGGATGCTGCTGATTCTGCTGTCGGATTTGATAACACCAGGTGCGGCAAAAGCAAAGAAGCTGCCGGGAGAATCAGCGGACCTTGAACAGTACACGGCACAGCTTGAAAACAGGATGCAGCAGGTCCTCGGTCAGATCGAGGGAGCAGGAAAGACGACCGTTATGATTACGCTTGATTCGTCTTGCGAAAACATCTACGCCGTGGACGAAAAGACAGGGGGAACAGCAGGCGAAGAAAAACGCCATATTTTGCTGAATACCGCGAATGGAGAAGATGCATTGATCGAGATGACCTGGCAGCCCGAAATACGCGGAGTGGCTGTTGTATGTGAGGGAGGGGGCAATGTGGCTGTTGCATCTCGCGTGACGGAGATGGTGTCTGTTTTGTTGGGAGTATCAACCAATCGCATCAGTGTTGCAAAAATGAATTGATGGAGGCATTTTTATGAAAAAGATCAAAGCCAACCAAAAATTAACAGTGCTCACGCTTATGCTTGCTCTGGGAACGGCGGTCTATCTGAATTGGGAGTATGCAAAAAATACAGACATTCCGGCGGAACAAGCCAATGCCGTTGTGTCAGGTGAAACGACAGAACAACCCAACAGTGAGCCCGCAAAAGAGCAACCGGTAATCCTGGACCCACTTGCGGTGCAGGCTCAGGCAGAACCGACTGCGGACAAAAACTACGGAGAGGCACAACTGGTAAGTGTAAACGGAAAAAGCAGCGATGAGTTTTTTGAAGCAGCGCGTCTGTCACGCAGTAAAAGCCGTGATGAAGCACTGGATACATTGCAAAAAAGTTTAAAGAGTGCAAAGCTCAGTGAAAAAGAAAAGCAGGAACTTACAGCTAAGCTGACAAATGAGATTCAGAACATTACTGTGGAAAGCGATATTGAAAGTCTGGTAAAAGCAAAAGGATTCGTGGACTGCGTTGCATTTATCGAACAGGATCGGGTCAATCTGACGGTGATGACCAGTAACGAGGGCTTAACAAAGAACGAGGTTGCGCAGATTCGTGATATTGTGTTGAGTAAGTGCAATGTGACAGCGCAAAATATTACTGTGGTGGAAGTAAAATAACCTGTTGTGGATTGAATGGAAAAATGGTATAATAACACAAAGCTGTTGTTACTGACCAAGTGGTTCATCCAAAGGGGCAGGCAGAAATTCTGCGTAAACTGCCCGGCGGGATCAATCAGCTAATTTAGATTAAGCCGTCAGGAGGTTTGGAGATGGACGTAGAAAATGCCAGTGTTGCAGGCAGCCTGCAGATCTCTACGGATGTAGTGGCCAAAATTGCAAAGCTGGCCACCCTGGAAGTAGAAGGCGTGCATGAAGTGAGCACCGGAAAGCTGAG
>RCNI01001696.1_pt1 | contig 11488 bp, 6 predicted proteins | sample 2041151 | NCBI WGS metagenome assembly RCNI01 (sample SAMN09708214, study PRJNA481090) | feces metagenome | isolation source: feces | place: Antarctica: Albino Rookery
AAGATACCCGTTTTAAAACTCAAGCATTAACTGCCTACAAATTAAAGTTTCACATTGATGCTAATCATCCTTTAGCATACTTAAATGCTCACGAAATTAAATTATCACACATTCCTTTCTTAGACAAATTACAGAATGCAAAAAATAATCACTAGTGTTAACAATGAACATCATCATATTCAATTGGAAATAGAATATCTAAATACATGGTAGGATCAAAGGAATTTTTGTAAGTAATTCTTAAGAGTATAGATAATAATCTCTTACCTTTCCCGTTTTTAGTTTTAATGAAAGTTTTGATATGATATGGAGTGCACAAAATAGAATCCTTTTTAATATTATGATTTGCAATAAACTTGCTAATATTACTATTAACATCATTAGTCCGTTTATTTAACTTAGACTTTAAATACTCTTCAACACCTGTATAAAATAATTTAGAATTATCCTTATGGTTTATAAGTTTTTTATTGAACTCCACTAAATTACTAGAACTTTTCTTTAATCGGTAGTATTTCTCATAAATATAAAAGAAAGGTTTATCAACCCCTTCAAAAAGATTATTCTTATTAATATTTTTAAAATAAGTACAATCAATCAACAACCGTGAGTTGATACGATTGTTATTTTCATCAAAATTTTCTAAGATTTCAAAATTTACCATTAGATACTAGTAAACTTAAAAGTTTCCTTAATTGCATCAGGAAAAATAGAATTAGATTTTCCTTCTTCATAAGCATCTAATCACGCTTGGGTGGTATGGGTAAAATCAACAAGAAAAAAAGCTGAAGTTTGTAATAGTTTTTTAGTGATTAATTTAAGATAATCAACTTCTTCTTGATTTAAACAAATGTTAAATTTTTGGATGTTTAGATAAGTTTCTTTATTCTTACGATAGTCAATTTCAACAGGACCTAATTTTCAGGCCACAAAGTTGGCATGAGGAAAAAGTTCTTTATTGAATTTACTATAAAACAATCCATATTGAATATACAAAATTTTATGCATCATTAATTCTGATACATCATATTGTTCTACTTGTTCTGTAGAAGAATCTAATAATTGAAGATTTAATTCTTTTACAAATTGAATTAGATTAATATCCATAAAAAACCTCCCACTAGTAATATTATAGTATATTATAACATTAAAACTTTTCAATCATCAATTGACATTTTTAAGTAAATATTTTGTATCGGTGCATTTTTTTATATGAAATCATATAAAAAATTATATGATATTAATATGGCTTTTGTAGATAAGTGTACGATTGAATTATTCGCAGGTAATGGAGGAGATGGGATTGTCGCTTGAAGACGTGAAGCCCACGTCCCTTTAGGTGGTCCTGCTGGTGGGAATGGAGGGAATGGAGGGAACATTATCTTAGTCGGTGATCATAATGAAAACTCCCTACAAAATATTAAGTATTTAAGAACCATTAAAGCCGAACACGGCGCTAAGGGTGATATTAAAACTATGCAAGGCAAAAGTGGGAAGGATACTTATATTCGCGTTCCTATAGGAACTATTGTTTTAGATGAAGCGACTAATGAGGTGTTGGTTGATATTACTGAAGACCAACAAGAATTTATTATTTGTCACGGCGGTCAAGGAGGCCATGGTAATTTCCACTTTAAATCTAATATGAATAAAGCCCCAACACTTTACGAATTAGGAGATTTAGGGGAAGTAAAAAAAGTCATCTTTACTCTAAAATACATTGCCGATGTGGGCATTGTGGGTTTACCAAATGCTGGAAAATCTACCCTCTTATCTAAAATTTCAGCAGCGAAACCTAAAATTGGTGATTATGAATTTACCACTTTAATTCCTAACCTAGGAACTATTTACCGGAATAATCAAAAAATTATCTTTGCTGATATTCCCGGATTAATTGAAGGTGCCAGTAGTGGGGCCGGTTTAGGTTTTGACTTTTTAAAACATATCGAAAGAACCAAAGTTTTAATCCATATGATTTCCATGGATCCTCTTAACAACCCTGATGTGGTTGCTGCCTATAACACCATCAATCAGGAACTTGCAACCTACCATCAAGATTTAAGTCAAAAGACCACTATTATTGTCGCTAATAAAATGGATAGCGAAGGAGCGGAGGAAAACTTTGTTAAATTACAAGCGTATCTACCGGAAAAACAAATCTTTGCCATTAGTGCGAAAGAAGCTGATGATTTAGAATTTATTATTCAAGCAGTAGTGACTTGCTTGCAATACCAACCAACCACTCACCAGACCTTAGATAAAGTGTTAGTGATTGATAAAGACTATTATAAAAACTATGAAAATAAACTAGACCGGAATTTATTAATTACTAAAGTGGATGAACATATCTTTCGTGCAGAATGTGAATATTTAAAATATTGAAGTCACAAGATTCCTTTAACGACTGATGATAATTTAGTTCGTTATCATCAAAAACTACAAACTGTTGGTTTAGAGGCGGCTTTATTAAAAAATGGTGCTCAACCAGGAGACACCATTCTTATTTATCAAAATAGTTTAAACTTCGAAATTTAAATTATTTTTTCTTGCTAGATTTTTTAGCTTTTGATTTGCTATTTTTAGATTTGCTAGTTGTGCAGCATTCATCGCCACAGCAGCAGTTATCACCACAGCAACATTCTTCACCGTATTCACAGCAGCATTCGAAAATTGGTTCGTGGTACTTAGCTTCAAAGCTTCTCATCTTTACTTCGATTTTTAATTCTTTTAATAAGGTTGCATAACCTCATTTTACGTTGTCAGCGTTAACTGGAAGTTTTAATTCTTTTAAAAATTCCACAACATCTTGGTATGTAAACATAATATCTTCTCCTTCTAAAACTTTCTGCTTTTATTATACTTAATTTTTTAAGAAATTTTCACAGAAAATAAAATTATAAAGCAGGTTCTTGAGAACTATTTTCATCAGGAGTATTTTGGTTCTTAGTATTTTTACGTTGGTCATATCGATATCGCATACGGAAGGCAATAAAGCATACAATTAAAGTAGCTAAAATAGCAATTAATAATCATAAAATTCATCATTGGAATTGAGTGGTGGTTTGAAGATATTGATGGAGAGAACGAGTTGTACCTAAGAAAGAAATTGGTCCAGCAGTAAAATGATCAATGGATAATTGGTGAGTTTGAGCATCGTAGTGGATGGCGCCTTTAATAGTAGTCGTATTAGTAGCTAAGATATCATTGATTTGTGGAGTTAATTTTTGAGGCAACGCATGTGGGGTAGTAGTTAAATGATGGACAATTTTTTCATAAACATAATCTTTCATCGCAGCTTCATGATTAGTGATATTAGTATTATAAATTAAATCAATAATTTCTTTTTGATCTAACATTTCATTCACATCAAAGGTTGGCACTGGGAATAAATCTACTTGGTAGTTAATAGTGGTAGAAACTCCACTTAAAGTACCATCCGCATTTAAATGACTAAAGCCACCTGGAGTTAACACCACATCATCGTAAGTCACACTAATATGAGCTACGTGGTTCACAATCTTAAAATCAACTTTTTGCACCTTTGCATACATGGTATTAATTAAAGGATTTTTAATAAAGGTTTGTAGGTGGGTATTAATGTAGTTGAAAAGGGTAGTTTTAATACTTTCAGCATGCGCAGCATCTTCCCAATCCATAGTATAAAAACCATCTTCTCCTCAAATAGCAGATTTCATAGTATTTAAATCAAGGGTACTGAAATCACTGACACTACGAGTTAGAGTTTTAAAACCATCAATATTTAAATCAAAAGTTTTCCGTGCGACTTCTTTACCTTTTTCTCAAGCTTTATTACCTAAAATCGTAACATCTGCATGGAAGGAACCGTTGAAGTTATCTAAAGTGTCTTCCTTAATGGTGATTTCTAAATCGGTAGGTTTTAATTCTTGACACTTGATACCGTTGGTTAAACCATCAAAAGTATTCGCTTGGATAATGATATTTTTTAATGTTTCCATAGCATCCATATTATCTTTTAATTCAAAAGCATAATGGTCACCTAAACCAGCTGATACATCCACTACATTAGTAATCTTATAAGTAGTTAAACCAGTTTCATTAAATCCTTGAATATGCAACCCGGTTAATTTGACTTCTGGTTGAGCAACACCAGCACTTCCCGCTTTATGATTTTTAATCACCACGGTAAAAGTACCTAATTCACCATCGTATTCTAAATCTAAATTATCTAATTGCAAACTTGGGGCTGCATCTAAAATGACTCCTTGGTTAAAGACAGCAGTTAATAATTGATCTTTGTATCTGGTTAAGATATCATCATCTTTCATTTGGTTCATATAAACTTTTTCTATTCCCTTAACCTTAACAACAGTATTAGTCTTTAAACTAGTTTGTGGTTGTTTAAAACCACTAATAGTAATATCTTTTAAAACATGGTGAGAATCAATATTGCCATCATCTTGAATTCAATTATTGACAACTGCATCAACTACAATGGTACCAGCAAAAGTATTGGCACGGACATTAGTAATCGTAACATTTTCTCCACTAACTAATGTATCTCCTTCGATTTGGGCTGCAATACGTTCACTAATGTTAGCTAAAATGACACTTAAATTTGGACCTTCACCTGCAATTAACATATGACCATCCCCATCATCATCCACAATCCGGTTACGGTAATCCACTTCAATGGTGTCGGGAATAAAAGTATGAGCATTTTGTAACACTACTTTAAAGATTTCTTGATGTTCTTTATATTGACTACCATCAAAGAAGTTAGTGACTTGAATGGGAATTTCTAAGACATGTTCACCATCAGCGTTAGTTGTAATAGTTAAAGGTGCAACGGTTAGAGTAGAAGGATGACCATTAGCATTTAAGTTAATAAATAATTGATTACCAAAACCTTGATCATTAATTTTAGTTTGTAAAGTTTGTTGTAAGGCAACTAATTTTTGTGAAGTGAAAGCTCCATGATATTTACCCACAGCATGCACTTCTTGAGTTAAATATTCCAAAGCTTGTGGATGAACTTGTGTCGGATCATTGGTGTTTGGTTTAAATCCCGCAATTTGTAAACCTGGTAATCGATAAGGATTGATAACATGTCCTTCAGCACCACCCTTACCATTTAAAATGACTACATCAATGGTACTAGTGGCTTCATTAAAGTTTTCAATTTGAATATCATTAATACTAAATCCTGGTTGAGTAGCTAACACGACTCCTGAATTATAAATAGCTTCAATTATTGCATCTTGTTTTGTTGTGAACATTTCTGAGAAAGTTAATTCATGAATATAGATATCTTTTAAAGCATCAATCATTAATGGTTGTTTTGATGGATCTAAGGTGGTCGTTTGTTGTTTGAATCCTTCAATAACTACATTTTCTATTTTATGTGGTTTTTCAATAGTCCCATCTGGTAAGACTCATTCTGGTACGATGACATCCACTGTAATATTTCCTTCAAAGATATCAGGACGAATATTTTCAATCGTCACATCTTCAGGACGTGGTTTGTTGCTACCAGTAATGCCACCCACAATAGAATCAATGATTTGACCAGTCACTTCTTCAGGTGTCTTATCACCTTCCACAACTTCTAAATGCCCATCAGGAGTCACAGTCACACTAATATCTGGAAGGTTAGGGTTTATTGGTTTAGAAGTATCTATTTCACTGACACTATTAATACCAACTAGGAAAGTTTCATGATGTTCAGCATAATGCCCGTGACCATCAAATCAATTAGTAATGGTAGCTGTAATAGCAACTTGATGGTTGGTGGTATCTAAGGTTGGCAAGGCAAAAGTAACGATCGATAAATATCCATTAACGCTAATGTGAGCAAATAGTTGGTTAGCTAAATCATCATTGGTTAGAGCAGTATCTAAACGGGTTTTAATTTCTTCCATTTTACCAGGAGCATTTAACACTCCTTCAAAATCCGACACTGCATGGACAATGGTTGTTAGAGTGGCTAAGGCTTGTTCTTGTACTTGTGAAGCGTCCGTAGTTTCTGGTTTAAATCCACTAATTGGTAAATGGCTTAAAGTTAATGAATCTAAGGCATGACCTTCACCCCCGGCCATTTCATGCTTAATAGTTACATCAATTTGTAATGTATCTTCATGAAAAACAAATGTTACATCATTCGCAGTGATCTCAGGATTTACATCCTTTAATTTTCCAGAGGCCATTAAAGCATCAAAGATGGCTTGATGATGGGTAGATAAAGTATCAGCATTAGTTAATTCGTGAGGATAAGTATCTTTTAAAGTAGGGACTACTAAAGCACTTGAGACATCTAAATTAGTGGCGGGTTGTCTAAAGCCTGTAATTGTGACATCAGTTACAGTATGGAACGGTTCTTCTTTACCATTTTCATCCACTCAATGAGGAATAGTAATATTGACAACCGCACTACCGTCTCACATATTAGGACGAACTTGACTAATAGTTAAATCATCAAGAGAAACACTTTCATCCAAACCTTGAATATGTTTAGCAATGGCTAATTTTAAGTTATCTTCTAATTGAGTTTGTTGCGTTGGATCTAAAGCATGTAAAGTATCATCAGCAGTATTATTACTAATAGCAATATCTCCTAAATAAGCAGATAATCCAATCCCACTCTCTGGGATAGTAATGCTAGTATTACCTTGTAAATCAATCGCAAAGGTTTTGGTTTGATTAACAAAATCTACTCCATTGTATCAATCAGCCACTTGGGCATCTATCAATAACTGACGATTTTGAATACGTAGATTACTAAAGCTTACTTGTGCTCAACGGCCTCAATTATTAGCATTAGATAATAAAGCTTCGACAAAAGTGTGATCAGTTGCTTGGGTATTTAATTGTTGTGTAATTGCATCCAATTGTGCTTGGACTTGACTTACGACTAAACCATTGGAGAAGGTTTTAACTACTTTGATTAGTTCCTCTTGAGCAGCATCTTTTCAATTCGTACTAGCAGCTGCATCAGTTTGGAATCCCCCGATTAGAATCTTATCAAAAGTCATTGGATTTTTGATTTCACCTTGAGCCCCTGCTTTATCATGAATAATATCAAAGGTTATCATACCTGTGGCAGCATCAAAATGGGTGATACGAATATCAGTGGCAGTTAATTTAGGATCAGCATCCTTAATAATGTTAGCTTGATAAATCGCTTTAGCAATGGCGGCATTATAATTTTGGAGAATTGTGCTATTAGCTAGTTCAGAGCGGGTGACATTCTTTAATTCAGGAACATCGATTAATTGGTCAGCGCCTTCTAAATGGGTAGTTAATTGTTTAAAACCATTAATGGTTGCCACTAATTCCCGAGATTCAATCCGGCCATCATTATAAATTCATTCAGGCACCGACACTGTTACTTCTGCTGAACCTGCAAAATAATTAGGTTTTACTTTAGTAATAGTTAAATCTTCATAAGTAGTCACAGGATTAGAGATAATATAATTAGCTATTTCATGCTTAATCATATTTTCAATACTAGTTTGATCAATATGGGTTTGCCCACTTAGATCAAAAGCGGTGTCGGTTGCATTAGTAGTTGGAACTACATGTGATAAATCTAAAGTTAAGGGTTTATCAAGAATATATTCATAAGCCATTCTTAAAGGGACATAGAAATGGACAGTATTACTATATGGTACTCCAGTCCCACTATTTCATTGGGTGACAGTCACAGGGACATCTAAAGAATGTGGTCTTTCAAAACGTAAACCTACTAGTGTAATATCAATCGTATTGCGAATATCATTGTAAGAAGAGTCTCTTCAATTATTAATAGTGACATTAATGACTCCTTCACCTTTTTTAGGTTCAATGCTAATAATATTATTAATTTTAACATCACTAGGTCGAATTAAGTGAGCGGCAGTTCCAGAAATATTATTGACAATAGCTTGTCGAATATCTTCTTCCCGAGATAAAATACCTTCCTTAGTAGGAGAAATACCTAAACTATCTACATCAATTGGATTTTTAATAGAAGTGGTTTTGTAAGAGTCAAAACCATAGAAAGTTAGATTACGAAAAACTCTTTCAGAGACAGAAGCCCCAGAATTTTCTCCAGTAGATTTACCACCTTTAATAGTGACATTACATTTAATAGAGTTAGTAGATTGATTTCTTTCTAAGATTTGTACGCTTAGGTCTCCTGGATAAATGGTAGCATTATGGTAAGTATTAGTAATGGCACCAGATCTAATAATAGCACGCTTTAAATCTTCATCAGGGGTATCATAAATAGTTTTAACATTGCTTAAAGTTTTATCATACATCTTGGTGCTTGGAGTTAAACCTTCAATGACGATTTCTACACCATAAACACGTTCCCCGTTTTTAGTACCGGCTGTCATTGACTTATAAAATCGCGAAGCGTAACGAAGTCTCACTCATGTTTCATGTCGTTCCATAACTCGTAATTCGATTGCCCGAGAACCAAATAAATAATTTCATTGAGGAGCTCAGTCTTCATGAGCAGATAGTCGCATTGCACGGCTATCTCAACCATCTTTTAGAATATCAGTGTGAGCTCTTCATTTGTTATATCAAGATGCTGAGTCATGGCTAATACCACCATTAGGGACTTCAAATCCATTAATGTCACTAGTGCCTCAAAATTCACTAGCAGTTCATGTTTTTTTCTTTAAATTCCCATTTTTATCAGAGAACCCTTGATACTTACCAGAACCACCCCCATAAGTAATATCTGGAAAATCATTAGGAGCTAAGGCTGCCATAATAGCATATTCAGGAGGAAGGTCTGCATCACTAGTAATTTCTTTAGCCATAGCGCTTGCTGGGGTTGACGATTCAGCATTTGCCTGTGCTAGTTGTTGCATAGAACTTGGAGTAGATTTAATAGCACTTGCGATTGGAGCATTACCTTCAATAATTTTAGGATCGCCAATTTGGACATCAGTAGTAGATAATAAATTTTCAAATAAACTATCGCGTAACCCTAATGGTAATTGACGAGTTAATTCATTTTTAATTTCTGTAATTTTATGAGGTTGATTTTTTAAAACAGGTAAAACATCAGAAATAGTTTTTACAATCCTAATGACTTCGTCGGTAGCTCCTTCTTTAATTCGCGTAGCATCAGGAGGACAAGGTAAAAAACCTTTAATTCGAATAGGAGAATCTGTAAAATTTTGAACAAAGAGACTAGTACCATTTTTTCATGCTTTGTTATTCTTAATAGCAACGACTACATCTACAGCATTAACATCACCATCTACAATGGAAACATTATTCATATTAATGATGTCAATATCTTCTGGTTTTAAATCTTGAGCATCATGGATAATTTTAGCTTGATAAATAGCTTGTAAAATTTTGGGTTTTAATTCTTCAAATATACCTTCATTATTAGAAAACTCATAGGCAAACCTTTTATCTAATCCTGGCACAGTTAATTCTTTATTTTTTTCAATAGAAGTAGTTGGTGTATTGAAGTTGAAAAGAGAGATTTCTTGTTCACTACTAGTCACTGGTTCCATACTATTAGCATTTACCCAGTTTTTAACAGTGAAATGAACTCTGGCTGTTCCACTAAAATAATCGTTATTGGTAACACTAGTAATGTTAATGTCTTCGGCAGTATGGTGAGTGACAGCAATTCGATCAGCAATTAATTGTTTAATGATAGGACTAGTTTGAATAGCTGTTTTATCCTGAGCTGTTAAATTAGCTGTTTTCACATCTAATGGACTATTGTCTAAACTAGATGGAGCTAAGTTAAACTTTAAAATCATGATTTCAGAAAAATCATAAGATTGTAATCCTAAAACGCTTTCATAATATCCTCATTGATATGCTAATTCACTTTCAGAAATTTTATAAAAACGGTGGAAGATTTTCTTATTACTATCTACTCCAAAAATAATATTAGAAGTTGTTGGGTAGTATTTACATCATCATTCTTTAATACTAGTACCATTGGAAAATTGTGAAGTTCATTCATCTAAGGTTCCAGGATAGCCACATTCTTCCTTCATATACTTCACACCAGGGTGATCAGAAGAAGTAAAGTTTCATTGGAATCCTTTAGTAGGTCAACCATTAGCTCAGTTAGGACCATGATCATCGCTATCTTGAAAATAATCTCCTTGTAAAGTAAAGGTTGGATAATTTCAAGGAGGACAAGCTATTCCGCTAGAAGATCAAAAATATAAACTACGGGTATTAGCTCAAGTAGAAGTATCATCACTAACAGGAGTTATTGTATTAGCATTAGTTAAAATATTACTCTGTGTTTGGTATTGATGAGAAGTAGAAGAAGTAATCATTAAACTACCAAAAAGAGATAAAGAAAGAGCGGAGATTGCTATTCCCAATTTCTTCTTATTTCTTTTCTTATCCATTTTTATACCTCCCTTCTCATTGATAATAAGTTAGTTAGCAATTTTGTGTATATAAATATCAATTATATTATATATAAATGATTTTGTAATACTAAATATTTGATATAAAAAAAATCACTTGTTTTACCTAGAATTTACAGGAAGTTATTTTCTTTACTTTTAATTCAATACCTAAAAGGTATTGTTGTAAGATTTGAATGCCAAATAACATACAATTTATATTCACAAAACTTGATTTAAAAACGATAAAAAATGCAGATACTTTAATTTTTACCAAAGAAATGTTGATGCAGAAATATATCTAGCTTTAATTAGAAGGTAATTAAAATACCACCCATAGTAAAGATCTTTTTGACTTAAGCAATTTGTATGATGAGTCTATCAATTTAAATAAGGTAGTCAAATGATTATTTATAAAATAAAAAAACTCTCGTATAAGTTATACTGAATACCTAGAGCATTAGAATTTATTAAAAACTATTATGATATCCACCTTACAAAGATAGAAGACAATTAGATGAAGCTGGTAAGATGTATACCACAAATGCATCTTTTCATCATGCATGAATATTGATAAACAACTTGTTCGTTGTTTCTCAATGTATATAATAAAAAAAACTAGCCAATAGCTAGTTTTTTTGAAATGGCGCGCCTGGAGGGATTCGAACCCCCGACAACACGCTTAGAAGGCGTGTGCTCTATCCTACTGAGCTACAGGCGCATACCACTATAATTATATCTTAAAGTATATTGAGATGACAAGATAATTTTATAATTGTTGTAACTTGACACATTTTGGAAAAATACTTAAAGACCATATAACTTAATATACATTAAGTTTATGATTTTTGTTTTTTTAGGTTTTTGATAATTATTATTTTTTAAGCGACTTCACTTTTGTGATGGCTTGTTTTTTTTATAAAAACTAAAATTGAATATGTAAATTTAAGATGTTCGTTGCTAATTAAAATCTTTAGTTACCAAGGTTAGTATATATGTTAGTTTTTATCGTTGCTTGGATAAATAAAGTCATCTGTAATTAAGAAACTCAAATAATATGGAATAGTTAGCATCCCATTAGTAAATCCAATATTGTTTCCAGATAGTTTAATCGCTTTAAC
>RCNI01002394.1_pt1 | contig 11487 bp, 11 predicted proteins | sample 2041151 | NCBI WGS metagenome assembly RCNI01 (sample SAMN09708214, study PRJNA481090) | feces metagenome | isolation source: feces | place: Antarctica: Albino Rookery
TATCCTTTAATAAGACCACGGGTGTTTCCCTGAATGGTCATGGCTGCGGCCTTGGAGTTGGTGTTGCCGTAGGACAGCCGCATGTGACTTGCCATCTTTGCCATGGTTTTGAGTGTGGGATCTAATTCTTCCAGTGTCCACCCACGGGTATAGGCCAGATCCTGTACCTCCTGTTCGATTCCGTCGTACTCGTACAGCTGAGATTTTAGGGCCTGCTGCATCTCCAGAGAAAGGGGAAAATGCATGACACTGCGTATGCCAACTTGCCCCATCTGTGCGGTTTTCAGCGCTGAGGAAAGGATATCTTTACTGCCTTTCATTTCTATCACCCCCTATTAAAATGACCCTGGTTTAAATTTTTTATTCACATCACGGCACTGTCTGCATACAGTGCTTGTGTGGAAAGGAATGAGAGTATGAGTGCTATTGCAGGAATGGTAGGCAAAATCGTAGATGGTGCAGCCGGAGAAAAAATGCTGCTAACAATGATGCGGCGTGGTCCCGACGAAAAGGGAGCATTTTTCAGAAAGGAATGCTGCCTGCTTCACAGCAGACTGGCAATTGTGGATCCCGAAGGCGGCAAACAGCCCATGCGTCTGGACTTTGCAGGCAGGCGGTACACACTCATTTACAATGGTGAATTGTATAATATGGAAGAGATACGGAAGGAACTGGAAAATTTAGGGCATGTATTTGAAGGATATTCCGATACAGAAGTGGTGCTTCATGCCTATGCCCAGTGGCAGGAGGAATGCCTTAAGCAATTAAATGGAGTATTTGCCTTTGCAGTCTGGGAAGAAACGGAAAGAAAACTGTTTCTTGCCCGAGACAGGATCGGCGTGAAGCCTCTGTTTTACAAACTGCATGAGGGTGGATTCCTGTTTGCCTCGGAAATCAAGACGATTCTGGCTTATCCCACGGTAAAAGCGGAGCTTGACGAAGAGGGGATTGCGGAACTGCTGCTTCTTGGACCGGGACGCATTCCGGGCAGCGGTGTATTTTGCGGAATAAAAGAGCTGGAGCCGGGATGCTGCGGCTGCTTTAAGGATGGGAAATGGAATTGGCACAGATACTGGAAGCTGACAGACAGGGTGCATCGTGATTCCTTTGAGGATACAGCTGCCTATGTGAGATTCCTTGTGACAGATGCCATTCATCGGCAGATGCCGTCGGATGTGCCGATGGGGACGCTCCTGTCGGGGGGACTGGATTCCAGCATCATTTCCTCTGTATGCGCCAAAGAGCTGGCGGCCAGAGGGCAGAGACTTTCCACCTTTTCGCTGCAATTTGAGAACAATGACAAATATTTCACCCCGGGAAAATTTCAGCCCAGCTCCGACAATGCTTATGTAGCGATCATGCAGGAGTATCTTGGATCGGACCATCACTGGACCTGCTTAACGCCGGAGGATCAGGTGGCGGCCTTGCAGGATGCGACCAGAGCCAGAGATCTGCCCGGAATGGCGGATGTGGATTTCTCACTGCTGGTTTTCTGCTCCCATATCCGGCAGGATGTGAAGGTTGCCCTGTCCGGAGAGTGCGCAGATGAGATTTTCGGCGGGTATCCCTGGTACCGGGATCCACAGGTACGTGCGGTGGATGGTTTCCCGTGGGCACAGAATACAAAAGAGAGAAGCAGTTTCCTGGCTCCGGGAATTTTGAAGCATATCGTTCCCGAGGACTTTGTGTATAGCCAGTATAAAAAGACCCTGGAGGAATGCGATATTCTTCCCGATGTATCCCCGGAGGAAAGGCGCATGAAGGAAATGGTCAACCTAAACCAACGCTGGTTTATGCAGACCCTTTCAGACAGAAATGACAGAATGAGTATGTACAGCGGTCTTGAGATGCGTGTACCCTTCTGTGACTATCGGATTGTAGAATATCTTTACGGTGTCCCCTGGGAGTATAAGGATTATGAGGGCAGGGAAAAAGGACTGCTTCGATATGCAATGAAGGATATTCTGCCGGAGCAGGTGCTCTGGAGAAAGAAGAGCCCTTATCCCAAAACCTATGATCCACGGTATTTACAGATCGTGCGGGATATGCTGGGGCAGGTTTTGCAGCAGAAGGATGCGCCTATTTTCGAGATTGTAAACAGAAAAGCCCTGGAAAATCTGATGACCGCGGAATACAGCTGGCCCTGGTATGGGCAGCTGATGCGGGTTCCGCAGACGATCGCATTTATGCTCCAAATCAATTTCTGGCTTCGTGATTATAATATCCAGATAAAATAATATACATAAAGCGGAATGATACGTCTCCGGCAGAGAATTTTGCCGGAGACGTATCATCAAGCGAGCAAACTATACAAAATTCAAGATACGCACAGGAGCGGTTTCGTCAAATGCGTAAGTAATTATCTAGTATAGTTGTAATTGTATCAAAAAAGTGATAGTATGTTGAAAATACAAATGTGCGCAACAGGAAGACTTGTGGCTGCGCATCTCACAAAGAGGGTGGATCAAGTGAAATATGTTGTAATTCTGGCAGACGGCATGGCGGATTTTCCTATTTTAGAGTTTGGGGGAAAAACACCTATGGAATATGCCAATACACCTGCTATGGATGCACTGGCGCAAGCCGGGGAAGTGGGCATGGTGAGGACAGTGCCGGATACGATGAAACCGGGGAGCGATGTGGCCAATCTGGCAGTGCTGGGATATGATCCTGTAAAGAACTATTCGGGGCGATCCTCACTGGAGGCACTCAGTGTAGGGGTTCCTATGGACCTGGGAGATGTGGTATTTCGCTGCAATCTTGTCACCCTGTCGGAGGAGGAGCCTTACGAGGCCAAGAGAATTCTGGATCACAGCTCCGGGGAGATTTCCACAAAAGAAGCGGATATTTTAATGGATGCGATCCGCGATGCCTTTCAGTCAGAGCAGTATCAATTCTTTACAGGCACTAGCTACCGCCACATCTTACTTTGCAAAAAAGGCGATGTCCTGGAATTGGAGCCGCCTCACGATCATTTGGGGTGTGTGATTGGCCCGTATTTGCCCCAGCATCCCGTGCTCCGTGATATGATGAAAAAAAGCTATGATATCCTAAATCGGCACCCAATCAATCTGGAAAGAGCGGCCCAGGGGAAGAACAAAGCCAATTCGCTCTGGTTTTGGGGAGCAGGCACCAAGCCGTCCCTCCAGAGTTTTCGGATGAAAACGGGACTCTCCGGCACCATGATATCTGCGGTGGATCTGCTGAAAGGAATTGCGATAGGAGCCGGAATGGAGCGTGTGAATGTGGAGGGGGCAGACGGATCCCTGGAGACCAATTATCTGGGGAAGGCCCGGGCTGCGGTGAAAGCACTGTTAGAGGATGGCTCAGATTTTGTATATGTCCACATCGAAGCACCGGACGAGATGGGGCATCAAGGAAGTGCACAGCGGAAGGTATTGGCCATTGAGCGGATTGACAGGCAGATTATCTCCTACATAATGGAAAAACTGAAAGAGGCAGGGCAGGAATATCGGATGCTGGTTCTTCCGGACCATCCCACCCCGGTTTGCTGCCGCACCCATACTTCTGATCCTGTGCCGTATGTGCTCTATGACAGCACAAACCCCATAAAAGGACAGGCTTGTTTTTCGGAAAAAGCGGGGGAAAATTCGGGGATTTTTGAGCCATGTGGCTATAAGCTGATAGATAAACTCATCGGATAAGGAGGAGAGAAAGATGGCAAGAGTCTATAATTTTTCGGCAGGCCCCGGCGTATTGCCGGAGGAGGTTTTGCAGGAAGCGGCATGGGAGATGCTGGATTATCATGGCACTGGAATGTCTGTTATGGAGATGAGCCATCGATCAGAGGCTTTTCAGGAGATTATTGACCGGGCAGAGACAGACATCCGGGATCTGATGGGAATTCCAGATAACTACAAGGTGCTGTTCCTGCAAGGGGGTGCCTCCCAGCAGTTTGCCATGATTCCCATGAATCTTATGAAAAACGGGGTGGCGGATTATGTGATTACAGGTCAGTGGGCAAAAAAGGCCTACGAAGAGGCTAAAAAGTTTGGAAAAGCCAATGCCATTGCATCTTCTGCCGATAAAATGTTTTCCTATATTCCGGATTGCGGTGATTTGCCCATCAGCCAGCAGGCGGATTATGTCTATATCTGTGAGAACAATACCATTTACGGAACGAAGTTCTGGCAGTTACCCAATACAAAGGGGAAAACACTGGTTTCGGATGTGTCCTCCTGCTTTCTGTCGGAACCGGTGGATGTGAACAAGTACGGCATTCTCTATGGCGGAGTACAAAAGAATATCGGCCCGGCCGGAGTGACCATTGTCATTATCCGGGAGGATCTGATTCGGGAAGACCTATCTGAGACAGTGCCGACCATGCTTCGGTATGCCACCCACGCAGCCCATGGATCTATGTATAATACACCCCCGGCCTATGGCATCTATATATGCGGTAAAGTGTTCCAGTGGCTGAAGAAACTGGGGGGCCTGGAGGCAATCAAGGTACGAAACGAAGCAAAGGCAAAAGTATTATATGATTTTTTAGACCGCAGCACATTGTTTCGGGGCACTGTTGCAAAGAAAGACCGTTCCGTTATGAATGTGCCGTTCATTACAGGGGATAAAGTTCTGGACGCACGGTTTATCGAGGAGGCAGCCGCAGCAGGATTTGTGAACCTAAGGGGGCATCGCACTGTGGGCGGTATGCGTGCCAGCCTCTATAATGCCATGCCTGTAGAAGGAGTAGAAAAGCTGGCAGCCTTTATGGAAGCGTTTGAAGCGCGCAACCGATAAGAAGAGAAATGGGGGAGTGAAGATGTACCGGATCCATTATTTGAATCCCGTTTCCCCAAAGGGAACGGCCCTATGGACAAAGGAGTATGAGATGACTCCGATGCAGGAGCAGGCCCAGGCTATTTTGGTGAGAAGCGCAGCAATGCAGGATATGGCGTTCTCGGATACGCTGCTGGCGGTCGCACGGGCCGGCGCAGGGGTAAATAATATTCCCCTTAACCGATGTGCGGAAAAGGGAATTGTGGTGTTCAATACCCCGGGGGCCAATGCCAATGGCGTGGTGGAGCTGGCGCTTTGCGGTATGCTTCTGGGCTGCCGGGATATTGTCGGCGGCATAAACTGGGTGCGCAGTATGCGGTCGGAGCCGGAGATTGCTAAGCTGGTGGAAAAGGGGAAAGCGCAGTTTGCAGGCTGTGAACTGGTGGGCAAGCGGTTGGGTGTCATCGGATTGGGCTCCGTGGGCGGTCCCCTTGCCAATGCTGCCAGAAAGCTGGGGATGGAGGTCTATGGCTGCGATCCCTATATTTCCATTGATGCGGCCTGGCATCTGGACAGTCACATTGTCCGGGTGAAGACCAGAGAGGAAATCTACTCGAAATGCGACATCATAACACTGCACACGCCTCTTTTAGAGGATACCAAGAAGATGATCGATGCGCAGGCACTCTCCCAGATGAAAGATGGGGTGATCCTGCTCAATTTTGCACGGGATTTGCTGGTGGATGATGATGCCGTGGAGGCGGCGCTAAAGTGTGGGAAAGTAAAGCGTTACGTGACGGATTTTCCCAATGAAAAGACAGCCAACATGGAAGGGGTTCTGGCAATTCCCCATTTGGGGGCCTCTACTGCTGAGGCTGAGGACAACTGTGCAATGATGGCGGTGCGGCAGGTGATGAATTACCTGGAAAATGGAAATATCGTAAATTCCGTTAATTTCCCATCCTGCGATATGGGTGTTTGCACGAAAACCGGCAGAATTGCGATTCTGCATAAAAATATTCCCAGTTCCCTCAGCCGGTTTACTTCTGTGATCGCAGAAGATGGCGTGAACATCTCGGATCTTCTCAATCGCAGTAAAGGGGAGTATGCCTATACGATGCTGGATCTGGATCATGTGCTCTCCCGACAGGCGGTAGAGACACTTAAGACCATAGAAGGGGTATTGCGCGTACGAGTGATATGCGGAAATGGTGAATCATAAAAAACCAGCGGACAAAGCTTTTGTCCGCTGGTTTTGCTGTGTTATTGGTTCTCAGTTTTCCATTCTGATCTGCTGGGTGTGAATAAGCGGGTAGGCTGTGAGTTCACATCCGTTCAAATCGTGTTTTCTAAGGTCAATCCCTGTAATCTGGCTGTTTTCATAGGTGGTGTAGTAATAAATTCCCTTATCCGCATTGCAGCAGCTGCTGTAAATTGTCTTTTCCAGACCGCCTTCCGCTCTGATACATCCCTGCTGCTGGGCCACGGAGCCAAGGATGTGGAAAAACTGGCTGATACTGGAGGATTCTGACTCATCCGCAATGGAATTGAGCTTTGTAAATACGGCACGGACAAAGCGGGAGGCAGAGGACAGATCCCCGGGAAGACCCATTGCGCCCATACCCCGGCAATAGGTGGTTAGGGGAACAGCGGGACTGAATCGGTTTTCCGGCTCCTGACTGGTCAGATTCAGATAATTATTGAGATTCGTCATATGATACTCAAAAGAGGGATTGTTTGTCAGTACTCCCACAGGATTGTCATAGATTTTAAGACCTTCAGCCACAGGCTCCAGGGTGATGGAACGCTCCTTATCAGCGACGATCCAGTGCAGAGGGGCATTGGCAAATTCCTTGCTGAATGGGACATTTACAATGCTGATTGTCTTGAGCGCCTCCAGGACTTCCTCCACCGTTTTATAAGAGCTCATGATCCAGGGGATCAGCTCAAAGGGGGAGAGGACAAAATCGGTTGTGCCTTTGTCCCTGTAGACTGCCATATTGGGAAAATTCAGTCCTGCCATGCTAAGGCCATGCTCATTGGTAGCATCATAATAGAGCGGATACCCATCGGCAATATTTGCCATACCGATAAATGCATAGTGGGACGGAAGGGATGTGCCGTTGCGGAACTGGAAGGGGAAGTTCCTGGGAGTGACGGTAACCTGCTCATGGTAGGAGTAGTCTAAATCGAGGTTTCTTCCAAAATAATGGTCTTTTGTATGATAGGTGATTGCAGTACACATAGTAAAGCCTCCTTTTGGAGGTAGTATACCACCAGAAAAAGAAAATGTACAGAGGTATAGACAAGTTTCACGCAGATTGGTACAATAGTGAAAACTTAAAGGAGTATGTAGTATGCAGTGGAATATAGAAGAAGCACTGAATTATTATAAAAATCAAGGGGCCCCCGGTGACCAATCTGCCCTTATCAGCCTTCTGCGGGAAATTCAGCAGGAGTGTGGCGGAGGCATCCCTGTATGGGCAGTTTCAGAGGCCGCCCGGAGTTTTAACGTGAAGGACAGCTATCTGCTGGCAGTGATTAAGCGAATCCCCAGTCTCAGACTTGAGAATTCTCATTGCTTAGAGCTTTGCGGCGGCCCCAATTGCAGTAAGAGAGCGGATCTTGCCGGATTTGTTGAAAAGACATACGGGAAGAATCCCAAGAATTTTACGCTGAAATACACCGGATGTATGCGTATGTGCGGAAAAGGCCCCAATCTCAAATGGGATGGTACGCTTTACCATAAGGCAGATGAAGCGCTGATTCGGCAACTGGTGGAAGCAACTCAAGAGACATGACCAGACGGAAGAAGTATCTGGCATCATCAAAAGCCCTGCGACAGCAGGGCTTTTTTATATTTCGGCAGCGGTGTTTCAAAAAAACAAAATATAATTTTCTGTCACCTTTTTTAACGTTTTCCCATCTATATAGTAAGAGTATAGGTGTATCCAGAAATCCGGAAGCATCCGATGGCGGTGCTTTGCTTATCGGTAGACGAAAAGAGAATGAATTTGTAGACGAATGGGCAGCGTGGATGGTATAATAAACAGGATACCTAGCGTGATTCTACCGATAAGGATAAAGGGATGATATAAAGTGGATATAAAGGAAGAATTTTGTGAAAATATAAGGCTTTGTCAAAATTCGATGTACGCACTGGCTTATTCCATTTTGAAGAATGAGCAGGATGCTGCAGATGCCATTGGTGAGTCAATCCTAAAAGCTTATATGAATATAAATCAATTAAAAAATGACCGTTCGTTTAAGCCATGGATTTTAAAAATTGTACATAATACATGTATCGAAATGCTGCGTAAAAATCACCCGACCGTGGATATTGAGGAACAGTACGATCTGGCGGATGAAACATCGTCCCATGACATCTCCACAAAACTGGCATTAAGGCAGGCAGTGGAGAACCTAAACCAGCCATACCGTACAGTTACGATTCTGTTTTACTATGAGAGTATGTCGCTGCTGGAGATCTCACGAGTGACCGGAGATTCTGTAGTGGCCATTAAAAAGCAGCTTTCGAGAGCAAGAGCGATGATTCGTGATTCTTTGAACAAGGAGGACTTTTTCTGATGGATGAATTGGATAAGAAATTACGCCAAATGGCAGCCGAGGAAAAGTTTGAAATGCCCGAGGCGGTAAAGCAGAAAATGGAGGATGTGCTTGCTATTTTGCCGCCTAAAAAAGCAAAATCCTGGGTCCATAGGACCTGGATGAATGTTGCAGCGGCGGCAGCTTGCCTCGTATGTGTTTTGCTGTTTGTGATGCCCAATGTGAGCACTGCCTATGCTGAGGCCATGGCGGATGTGCCCGTGTTGGGGGGGCTGATTCGGGTATTTACCATTCGGAATTATTTTTACTCCGACCCGCATCATGAGATGGATATTGATGTCCCCAGTGTGTCCGATCCCCGAGACAGCGATGCAGCATCCGAAATTAATAAAGATGTGGATGAGCTTACTTCACACCTTATGGAACAGTTCTACCAGGAACTGGAAGCGGTGGGAGACAGCGGCCATGGCTCGATCTATGTGGACTATGATGTTCTTATGAATACGGATCGGTGGTTTACGCTGAAACTTGCTGTGAATTCTGTTTCGGGCAGCGGTGATGTATATTACAGATTCTACAATGTGGATAGAGCAACAGGGAAGATTGTATCCCTTGCGGACTTGTTTAACACACCCAAATATGCGGAAATTATCAAGGCAGATATTCTGGAGCAGATGAAACAGCGTATGGAAGGCGAGTCCGGTAACGTGTATTGGATCAGCGAGACCGGCCTGGGTAGCGACTCCTGGCAGGTTACGGATCATCACAGCTTTTATTTTAACAAAGACGGTGAACTGGTTATCCCATTTGATAAATATGAAGTAGCACCCGGCTCTATGGGCAATCCGGAATTTATCATCAATCGCGATGCAATTGAGAGTATTCTGAAACCCGAGTATGGCAATGTGGTAGCGTAAAATGTTATTTAATGGCCTGGGAATATGGGGAATATGGAAAACAGCGGTAAATGGAGGAATTTTTTAATGAGAAAAAGGATTGTGGTAAGCACAATGGTGCTGGCACTGACGGTAACATTCTGTGCCTGCGGTGCCCGGAATGACACAGTCAGCGTACAGCGTGCAGAACAGCTTGCCGCATCCGCTCAGACAGGAGATCGGTTTGCCGGCATGGTGGTCAGCGAAAATGTAGAGAAAATCAAGAGAGACGGCTCCAAGACTGTTTTAGAGAGATATGTATCGGTGGGACAGACGGTAGCTGTAGGCGATAAACTATTTTCCTATGACTCTGCATCCTTGGAAATTGACTTGGAGAAGCTTCAGCTGGAAGTGGATAAAATGAAAAATGAGCAGAGTACTTACGCTTCTCAAATGAAGGAACTGCAAAATCAGTTGAATCATGCAGGGGATTCTGCCACAAAGGCCAGATTAACGCTGGAAATCAATTCGCTGAAAACCCAGCTGATGGAAGTAGACTACCAGCTGGAAGCGAAGGGTAAGGAAGTTGAAAATCTTCAAAAAATGCTGGAGAATGTGGTGATTACCTCTCCGGTAGACGGCATTGTGCGGGAGATCAACGAGGACGAACAGGCGGAGAGTTATATTACCATTCAGCAAAACAGCGATTTTCAAATTAAAGGTGTTATCAATGAGATGAGCATGGGGTCCGGACTGATACCGGGCAGTCGTGTTAGAATTATCTCCCGTGTGGATCACACAGCCACATGGATGGGCACCGTACTGCGGATTGATATGGAAGCATCTGCAAATCAATCCAATTCCTCTGCGGAAGGAAATCTCATGGACGCTATGACCACAACAACCGGGTATCCTTTTTATGTGGAACTGGATAGCAGTGAGGGACTTCGGCTGGGCCAGCATGTCTATATGGAAGTGGCTGCCGATGAATCCATGGGAACTCTGTGGATTCCGGAAACTTATCTGACGGATATTACAACAGATGAGGGTACCGGTGAGGCAACCGCCCAAATCTGGGTGGACAACGGACAGGGAAAGCTGGAGAGCAGGAAGGTGATTCTGGGAGCGTATGATGGGCAGAGCGGAGGCTATGAAGTGCTGGACGGTTTGGAGCCGAATACATATGTGGCAGATCCCAACGCACCGGGCTGTAAAAGCGGCGCACCGGTTTCCTATCGAGATGCCTCTGATTTTGGGGTGACTTACGGGGAAGAGGATACACAAACGGATAACGGCAGTGATGCCGCACAGAAGGATACGCCTACAGAAACTTCTGTAGATGTCACAGAGGAAAGCGTATGATTTTGCAATTGAACCATGTCTTTAAAGACTATACCCGTGGCAAAAATACGGTTCCTGTTTTGCAGGACATTTGCCTGGAAGTGGAAAAAGGGGAATACCTGGCCATTATGGGCCCTTCCGGTTCCGGCAAAACGACACTTATGAATGTGATTGGCTGTCTGGATGTTCCCACGAAGGGGGAGTATATTCTGGATGGTAAGCAGATCGGTCAGCTGGATGACAACGCACTGGCTGAGATTCGCAATCGATATATCGGTTTCGTCTTTCAGAATTTCTATCTGCTGCCCAAAATGACGGCGGTAGACAATGTGGCACTGCCGCTGCTTTACGCAGGCATCCCTCAGAAGGAGCGTCGAGAGCGGGCTGCGGAGGCATTGCGTGCTGTGGGACTGGGAGATCGTGTTCATTTCTTGCCCAATCAGCTTTCCGGCGGACAGTGCCAGAGAGTGGCAATTGCACGGGCAATTGTGGGAAATCCTCAGCTTTTACTGGCGGATGAGCCAACCGGTGCGCTGGATACAGCAGCCGGGGAGCAGATTATGGATATCTTTCGGCAGTTAAGCAATCAGGGCATGACCATTATTATGATTACCCATGAGCCTTCCATTGCAGAATGTGCCAATAGAATCTACCACATTCGGGACGGTTATTTGATAAAGACACAGCAACAGGAGGGATAGTTCCATGAGACAAAACTGTAAAAAGTGGATTTGGGTCGTAGTACTTGCTGCTGTCTTGTGTGCCGGGATCGGTCTGTGGATTTTTGCCTCTGCGGGGCATCAGAAACCTGTGTATGTGTTCAGCTTTGAAGATGGAATTGCAGGGATGCCGGACTACTCTGAGAGTGCCAGTGAAAGCGGCGGTGTTGTGACGACAGATCATGTTCAGCCGGTGCACTTGACAGATACACAGAAAGTGCTGGAAGTGTGCGTATCGGAAGGCC
>RCNI01001697.1_pt1 | contig 11483 bp, 6 predicted proteins | sample 2041151 | NCBI WGS metagenome assembly RCNI01 (sample SAMN09708214, study PRJNA481090) | feces metagenome | isolation source: feces | place: Antarctica: Albino Rookery
CCTACATTTGGTTCTATTGTACAAAATGGGTAGTTAGCACTTTCAGCACCAGCTTTTGTTATAGCGTTAAAAAGAGTACTCTTTCCAACGTTTGGTAGTCCTACGATTCCAAGTTTCATTTGTTTACCTCCAAATATATAAAATTTCTATAATATTATAGCATAATTTATATATAAAGTAAAGAAATAAAAAAATATAATTACCTTTTAGAAGTATAAAGTTAGAAATAAATTTATAATATTTATGAAGAGTTGATTTTTTTATGTAAATATGATATAATAATATCACTTTAATATTAATAGACAAAATTTAAATAAATTTTAGGAGGGCTAAATATGTTAAATAACAATTTGGTAACAGTATCATTTGAAAATGGAGAGCAAAGAATTGTAACAGAAGGAGCTATGTTAAAAGATGTATTAAGAACATTAAAACACATGCCAGAAAATACATTAGGTCTTATTGTAGGAAATGAAGTGCATTCTTTTTATTACAAGGTAATAGAAGATTCTTTTTGTAAGTTTATAACTTATAATTCAGAAGAAGGTGCTAAGATTTATGCAAGAAGTTTAAAATTTATAATGTATATGGCAGTTATAAATGTGTATGGTAAAGATGTAGTTTTGGATTTTAGAAACAAGATAGGAAGAGACCATTTAGCTAAAGTAAAAAACCTTGAGATTACAGAAGAAGTAATTGATAAAATAAAAAAAGAAATGAAAGCAATCATTGACAAAAATATACCATTTAAAAAATATAAAGTAAATTATGCTAAAGCTAAAAAAATATACAAAAAGATGAATGATGAGCAAAAACTTGAAAACCTTAGGCATAAGTTAAGAGAAGAATATACTTTATATGAATGTGATGGAATATACAATTATTTCTATGGAACAGTAGTACCATCTACAGGTTATATAAAAGGTTTTGACCTTAGAATGTATAAAGATGGGATACTTTTAATGTTACCAGAAGCAAACGATATTACAAAAGTAAAAGAAAAAATAGAATGTAATAAGTTATTTAGTCTTTTTGATGAGTTTTCTAAACTATCTAAAATTGTAGAAGTGCAAGATGTTTCTCAACTTAATAAAAAAGTAATAGATGGAAATGCAGGAGAAGTTATTAGACTTGCAGAAGCAGATCATGAAAAGAGACTTGTGGAAGTAGCACAAAAGATTTGTAAAAATCCTAAAATAAAAATAATATTAGTAGCAGGTCCATCATCTTCAGGAAAAACTACTTTTGCACAAAAATTAAATATTCACTTAAAAATTTCTGGAAAACGTTCAAGAATAATAACAATGGATAATTATTTTAAAGATAGATGTGATACACCTATAGGAACAGATGGAAAACCAGATTTTGAAAATTTAAGTGCAATGGAAATAGAACTTTTTGAAAAGCAAATGAATATGTTAATAAACGGACAAGAAGTAGATATGCCAATATATGATTTTAAATTAGGTAAAAAAATATATGGTAAAAATAAAATACAATTAACAGATTCAGATATACTAATAGTAGAAGGAATACACGCTTTAAATCCAAAAGTTTCAGGAAAAATCAATCCAGATAGCAAGTTTAAAATATATGTAGCACCTGTAGTAACACTTAGTTTAGATCACTTTACTAAAGTATCTTCTACAGATACAAGACTAATAAGAAGAATTGTAAGAGATGCAGATTCAAGAGGACATGGAGTAGAAAAAACTTTAGAAATGTGGCCAAAAGTAAGAAAAGGTGAAGAAGAAAATATCTTCCCATATGTAAATACAGCTAACTATATATATAATACAAGTTTGATATATGAACTTGGAGTAATTAAAACTTTTGCACAACTTCTTTTATTACAAGTAGAGGAAACATCTGAATATTATAAAGATGCAAGAAGGTTATATAAACTTTTAGAAAACTTTAAATCAATAGAAACAGGAGAAATTCCAGTTAACTCAATAATTAGAGAATTTATTGGAAATGGATGCTTCTATAGATAATATAAAAAAATAGTAGAATTTTAAATTCTACTATTTTTTTGGTTATACTTGTTTATTTAAAGAATATAATATATAATCTAAATGGCGATAAATTTTTAGGAGGAGATATATGTTAAAAAGAAATGAAATACTAAAAGTAACATTTGAAAATGGTAAAGAAGTAAAAGCAGCTTATAAAGCTAAAATAGGGGATTTAATAAAACATTTAGGAGATTTAGATGAAGATATTTTAGCAGTTAGAATAGACAACGAAGTAAAATCTTTTGATTACGAAGTAGTATCTAATTGTTATTGTGAATATGTAAGATTTTCTACAGCTGATGGTGAAAGAATATATGGAAGAAGTCTAAAATTTATATTCTTTATGGCTGTTGCTAGATTATATAAAAATGCAAGAATTGAATTTACAAATAAAATGGATAGAGATCATTTTGCAATTATACATAATTTAAAATTAACAGAAGAAGTTGTAAAAAAAATAAAAGAAGAAATGAGAGAAATAATAGCAGCAGATTTTGAATTTAAAAAATTAGTTGTAACTTATGATGAAGCAAAAGCAATTTATGAAGAAATGCATGATGAAGAAAAATTACAAAATTTAAACAATAGACTAAGAGGTAATTATACATTACATGAATGTGATGGACTTTATAATTATTTTTATGGAGCATTAGTACCATCTACAAAATATATTAAAAACTTTGATATTAGATTACATAGAAATGGTGTACTTCTTATATTACCTGAAAAAGATAATATGGATGAAATAAAAAAAGAAGTAGTAGATAATATTATTTATGATGTATATGAAGAACATGATAGACTAGGAAAAATATTAGGTGTAGAAAATGTATGGGAATTAAATAAAAAAGTTATAGATGGAAAAATTGGATCTGTAATTAGATATTCAGAAGCAATTCATGATAGAAAACTTGTAGAACTTGCTATTAATATAGAAAAAAATCCTAATATTAAATTAATTTTAATTGCAGGACCATCATCTTCTGGTAAAACTACATTTGCACAAAAACTAGGAGTACAACTTGGACTTTCAGGTAAAACACCTATTACAATATCTATGGATAACTATTTTAAAAATAGAGTAGATACACCAATTGGTGAAGATGGTAAATATGATTTTGAATGTGTAGAAGCTTTAGAAGTTGAATTATTCAATGAACATATGAAAGCATTAATAGAAGGTAAAGAAGTAGATATGCCTGTTTTTGATTTCGTAAAAGGCGAAAAAGTATATAAACCAGAAAATAGATTAAAATTAAAAGACTCAGATGTATTAATAGTAGAGGGAATACACGCTTTAAATCCAACACTTTCTGAGTTTATAAAAAAAGAGAATAAATATAAAATATATATTTCACCAATTGCAACATTAAATTTAGATAGATATACTAAAGTTTCTTCTACAGATACAAGATTAATAAGAAGAATTGTAAGAGATGTTGCATCACGTGGACACGCTGTTGAAAAAACATTAGAATTATGGGAAAATGTAAGACGTGGTGAAGAAAAATATATTTTCCCATACATAAGCACAGCAGATTATATGTTTAATACAAGTTTAGTATATGAACAAGGTGTTATGAAAACATTCGTACAACCACTTTTATTACAAGTAGGTAGAGATAATAAATATTATTCAGAAGCAAGAAGATTATATGAATTTTTAAATAACTTCCTTCCAATTGAAACAGGAGAAATTCCAGTAGATAGTATCATACGTGAATTTATTGGCGATGGATGTTTCTATAGATAAAAATAAAATTTGAAATATAATATTGAAAATATAAATTTTTTATGTTATAATATATATTATATTAAAGGGAGTAGTTTACATCATTATGATGATTACAAGGCGTCATCTCGATTATAATAATCCGCTTTGTAATGTACTATTTGTAGTATGAACAAGACTTTAGGCTTATGGCCTGGAGTCTATTTTTTTGTGATAGGGGGAAAAAACAATGGATTTTATTTTACTTGTAGTTGGTTTCGTTTTATTAATAAAATGTGCTGACATATTTGTAGATGGATGTAGTAATATAGCAAAAGCGTTTGGTATTCCATCTTTAATAATAGGACTTACAATTGTTGCATTTGGTACATCTGCACCAGAAGCTGCAGTAAGTATAATAGCTTCACTAAGTGGGAATAACGATATTTCAATAGGAAATATAGTAGGTTCTAATATAGCAAACTTACTTTTAATATTAGGAACTTGTGGACTTTTTTCTTCATTAACTGCTAAGAAAAAAATTATAACAAGAGATTTTGTATACTCATTACTTTCTTATTTAGTATTATTTATATTAGTAGCAGCTCCATTCTTTGCTGGAGAAAGTACAGCAGTTTTAACAAGAACTAATGGATTAATATTACTTTGTTTCTTAGGAATATATATATATTCTTTATTAATAGAAGCAAAAGCAAGTAGCAAAAAAGAAAAGAAAGAAGAAAAAACAAAATTTAATTTTAAAGATATATTATTTATTTTACTAGGACTTGCTGGTATAGTTTTAGGAGGTCAATTAGTAGTAAATGGTGCTACAGGAATAGCTAAATTATTTGGTGTAAGTGATAACGTTATAGCACTTACAGTAGTAGCAATAGGAACATCACTTCCAGAACTTGTTACATCTGTAATAGCAACAAGAAAAGGGGAAGTAGATATAGCAATAGGAAATGTTATTGGATCTAATATCTTTAATATATTATTTATTCTTGGTATAACAAGTGTAATTTCACCAATAACAATGGGTGTATTATCTTTCATAGATATTATGATTATGATGGTAGCAGGTGTAGTTGTATATTTATTTACACTTAAAAACTACAGAATTGGTAAATTAAAAGGAAAAATAATGATTGCTATGTATGTACTTTATACGGTATATATATTAATGAGATAAAAAAGAGAACTATACTTAGTATAGTTCTTTTTATTTGCATTTAGAAAATGTTTTGTGATAGAATATATATAAATAAAAAATGGAGGAAAAATATATGAACAAAAGAAGAGGGATAAGTTTAATAGTTTTAGTAATAACAATACTTGTAATGTTAATTTTATCTGGAGTTGTCATAGTATCACTTTCAAAAAACAACCCAATAGAAAAAGCAAAAGAAGCAAGATTTAAATCAAATATGTTAGCATATATAGATGAATCAAATTTAACTTCTGCAAGTAATGTTGCTAATGAAGTAAAAAATGTAAATGTAAATATTGGTGAAATGAAAAATAATAAATTTAAAATTCAAGAAATAATCCCATCCATGATAATACAAGATGCTAATAGACTTGGAATATTTGAAAGTAAATTATGTTATTTACCAGAAAGATTTACCAAGCAAGAATGTAAGTGGCTACAAGAAATAGGAGCAGTACCACAAATATATGGAAGTGAGCTTATTTTAGAAAATGTGGATTATTCTAAGATAGATTCAATAGGAGTAGAAGGAATTACAACTGAAAAAGAAGAATTATATTATTATCCAGAAGCTGTAATTAGTAAGCATTTAAATGAAAATGGAGAAGAAATAAGAAGAGAAAAGGATGTAGGTGAAATAACAAACTATATTAAAGTAATACCTGGTAAAAAATATTATTATTATTTTAAAGAACAAAATAATGCAAAAGATATGTATGGTGTGTTTTATGATGAAAATAAAGTTGTTATGAGAGAAACTGTATTTCCATCTATGGCACATGGACAAGAAATAGTAGCACCACAAGGAGCAAAATATTTAAGAATTTCATATCCAGGTCAAATAGATTATATTTCTGTTAAAATCCAAGATGAAGATAGTAAAATGTTATTAGAATATCCAAAACAAATAGAAAATTTAAATAATTTTAAAATAGGAACAGTAAATAGAAATTTAATAGATTATCAATATATAAAAAAAGATTTAGCTAGAATATACGCAGATAAATACAAAGTAGAAGATATATTAAATGGATTTTCTTTAACATGTTTAAAAGATTTTACAGGACTTATTATTGCAGATTCAAATGATATTAGATTGGCAGATAATAAATTATATAAAATGTCATATAATTATACAGATAGAATTACAGAATATAGAGAAGTAGTAAATATAAATATGCCAAATCATCTAGTATCTATAAATAGAGTAGAATTAGTAAATGATAAAGATAAAAAACAAATAAGAGAAATAATAAAACCTATGTCTCAAATATCGGATGTAAGATGGAGATGGTTTGCAACAATAAGTGGTGATATAAAGGATAGTAAAGGTGAATATTCAAACTTTATGTTATACGAAATACCAGAAGAAAATAAAAATATGGAAATACCATATGTTAAGCATCAAAGTTCAAATGTAAATATTAAAAGTTATTTAAATGGATTTAAGAATGGACCAAAAGATACTTTATACTTCCAAAATGGAAAGAAAGAAGCAAAAATAGAAAGAAAAATAGATAAAATAGTTTTAACAGGAAATGAAAATTTTGAAATAGAAAAATCTAATAGTAAATATACTATTTTTACTACTAAAGATTTTGATACAAGATTAGCTAAATATAAAGAATCTTATAATGAAAATGTAATATGTAATAGATTTAATACTACATCATATGATAAAATGGTTAGTTTAAATGATAATGGTATTGCAATATATGATAATAATAAGGGAAAAATTAAAATTTGTATAGATAATAGTGTAGCAAGTAGTGTAAGTGAATTTAAAAATTTTCTTAAAACACATAATATAGATGTATATATAGAAAGAAATAGATATGCAATAGAAAAAATAGTACTAGAAAATGGTTTGGATTTTTATGATAATTATACAAGAATACATCATACAGGAGTATCATCAAATATTGTAACTGTGTTAAAATAACATTTATTTGAATAAGTATATTATTAGTGATATAATGTATATACAAGTTAGGAGGAATAAATTTTATGAAAATAGCAGTAACATATGAAAATGGAAAAGTATATCCTCATTTTGGACATACAGAAAAATTTAAAATCTATAACATAGAAGAAGGTAAAATAGTAAATGAAAAAGTTATAGACACAAATGGACAAGGACATGGAGCACTTGCTAAAATTTTAAAAGATAATAATGTGAATACTCTTATCTGTGGTGGTATTGGTAAAGGGGCAATTGTGTGCCTTGAAGAATTAGAAATAGAAGTTTGTGGAGGAGTATCTGGAGAAGCAGATATTGCAGTAGAAAAATATTTAGATGGTACTTTAAAATTTAGTAAAGAGGCTAATTGTACACATAAACATGATGAAAAAGAGCATAACTGTGGTGGAAATTGTAATCATGGTAATTGTAAAGGAAACTAAAGGGCTATATTATATAGCTCTTTTTTATAAATGTTGACAAAGAATATAATGTATGTTATAATTATTTACATAATATATATTTAAAATGTATATTAATATGTACAGAAAATAATCCTTAAAATAATTTGATAGGAGTGATATTATGTTTTTGTCAGAAATTAATTTTACTGATGCCTTAATACCAAGTATAGCAATAATCGTATTAGTTATAGTAGGATTATACAATGTTTTTGAAAAAGCAGGAGAACCTGGCTGGAAAGCAATTGTACCTATATATAATATATGTGTATTAATAAAAATTGTAGGATTTTCACCATGGCTTATATTGTTATTATTAATTCCTGGAGTTAACACAATTTTTGGTATAATAGTATTATATAGACTATGTGTATGCTTTAATAAAGATATAATCTTTTTAGTTATAATGTTATTGCTTCCATATATTTGTATACCATATATTGGTTTTTCAAAAGATAAATATGTAAAACAATATTAAAAGAAAAGAAAACGCTATTTAGCGTTTTCTTTTTGTTATACATTTTACACTTTTTTGTTGCTGTTTTTACTTAAATTTTACACACAAAAGCCATAAATGCTTTATATAATTTAATTATCAAAAGGAAGGTGATATATGAATAAAGTTTAAAAATAGTTATAATTAAAATTAAGTAAAAGTAAAATAAAATCATAAAAAAGGAGATAGATATAGATATAGATTAAATAAAAGAGTTAGAAATATATTTTCTAGCTCTTTTTTTGTATAAATGTGTACTTTTCTTTACTTTTAAACTAAAATTTAGTATTATATAGTAGAAAGAGGAGGTCATAAAATGCCTTGGACAAAAGAACAACAACTAGCTATAGATAAGAAAAAAGGAAATATACTAGTAGCAGCTTCTGCAGGTTCTGGGAAAACAGCAGTACTTGTAGAAAGAATAATAAATAAAATAATAAATGAACAAGTAGATATAGATAAAATGCTTATAGTTACATTTACTAAAGCAGCAGCTTCTGAAATGAAAGAAAGAATATTAAAAGCAATTTATGATAAATTAGAAGAAAGACCAGATGATTTACATTTACAAAAGCAATTAATAAATATAAATAAAGCAACTATTACAACAATAGATTCATTCTTTTTAGAAATAGTAAAATCTAATTTCTTTGAATGTGGACTAGATCCTAATTTATCAATTTGTGATGATATGCAAAAATATACAATAAAAGAAGAAGTATTAGATGAAATAATAGAAGAAGAATTTGAAAAAAATGAAAATGAAAAATTTAATACAGTTTTTGAGCTTATTTCAGATGGAGAAGAAAATAAATTTAAAGAAATAATATATAAATTATATGAATATATTCAAAGTTTTCCATATCCATTTATTTGGTTAAAAAATCAAATAGAAAAATATAATGTTAAAGAAGATTATATGAAAAATGAATGTATTAAAATAATTTTTGAAGATACTAAAGAAAAATTATTTATGTGTCAAAAGAAATTAGAAAATGCTATGGATATGTTTGCATATGATGATATATTAGTAGAAAAATACACACAAAGATTTGAAGAAGATATTCATGAAATAGAAGTTTGTATAGATAAGTCAAAAGATATAGATACTTTATATGATAATTTAAATAAAGGATTAGTAACGGCTGCAATGCCAAGAGTTACTAAACCAGAAAATCCAGAGTTAAAAGAAACAGTATCTTCTATTAGAAAAGATGTAAAAGAAAGAATAAAAAAATTACAAAAAGTTATATATGCAAAATCAGATGTTATTGCAAATGATTTAAGAGAAACATATACATATCTAACATATATTTATGATATTTTATTAGAATTTAATAATAGAATGTTAGATAGAAAAATGAAAAAAAATATATTAGATTTCTCAGATATATCACATAAAGCATTAGATTTATTAATAGAAAGAAAAGAAGATAAATTTGGAAATGAAATATTAATAGAAACAGAAGTAGCAAAAAGATATAAAGAAAAATTTGATGAAATATACATAGATGAATACCAAGATAGTAACTATGTACAAGAATATGTATTAACAGCTGTTTCTAGAAAAACAGAAAATAATCCAAATCAATTTATGGTTGGAGATATAAAACAAAGTATATATAGTTTTAGACAAGCTATGCCAGAAATATTTTTAGAAAAATATGAAAATTATCTAGAAGATCCAGAAGGTGATTATACTAAAATTATATTATCTAAGAACTTTAGAAGTAGAAAACAAGTATTAGATCCAATTAACTATATATTTTCACAAATAATGACTAAAGAATGTGGAAAATGTAGTTATGTAGGAAAAGAAATGCTTTCTGTAGGTGCTTCGTATCAAGAAGATGCTACTTCTAACTATAATATGGAAATAAATGTACTAGATATAGAAAATGAAGACCAAGACAATATACAAGAAAAAGTTTTAAAAGTAGAAAACATAAAACTTGAGGCAGAGTTTATAGCACAAAGAATAAAAGAATTAATAAATGGAGATGAAGAAAAAAATATCTTACCTTTACAAGTATATGATGTAAAATCTAAAAAAGAAGATAAATTTAGAAAAGCAATGTATAAAGATATAGTTATTCTTCTTAGAAGTTCTATTAAGAAAAATGGTAAGATAATAGAAGAAGAATTGAAGAAAAATAATATACCTGTATTTTGTGATTCAAATTCATCTTTATTTGAAAATGATGAAGTAAACTTTGTATTAACGTTTTTAGAACTATTAGATAACTGGTATCAAGACATACCACTTGCAGCAATGATGTATTCGATAATAGGAAAATTTACTTTAAACGAAATGGTTAAAATAAGAAAAAATTATAAAGAAGGAAATTTATTTGATGCTTTAGAAAAAGCATTAGAAATAGAAGATGAAAATTTAAAAATAAAAGTTAAAAATTTCTTAGATTTAATTACTAAATATACATATATATCTAAGTATTTTAAAATAAGTGAACTTCTTTCTATGTTATATGAAGAAACAGGAATATATGAACAATTTCTTTTAAAAGATGGAGGAGTACAAAGATGTGCTAATTTAGATGCATTAATAGATGTAGCAGCATCTTTTGAAAATCTAGAATATAAAGGATTATATTCATTTATAGAATATGTTAAAGGTTTAAAAGAAACAAAAGCAAGTGGATTAGATGCTAAAATAATTGGTGAAAGTGAAAATGTAGTTAGAATCATGACAGTACATAAAAGTAAAGGACTTGAATTTCCTATTGTATTCTTAGCTAATTCTAGTGGTGAGTTTAATATGAAGGATATAAACCAAGATGAAATTATATTAAATGAAAATCTTGGAATAGGTGTTAATGTAATAAGAGATAATAAAGAATTTTTAACAAGTTATCCAAGTATAATAAAAACAGCAATCAAAGAAAAAAATAAGAAAAATTTAATTTCAGAAGAGCTTAGACTTTTATATGTTGCACTTACAAGAGCTAAAGAAAAATTAATAATAACAGGGACTAAAAAATCATTTTCTAAAAATTTAAATAAAAAAATATATATAAAAGATGAAAAAACAGGAATAATAGATAGCTCGTGTATATTTGCATTAAATAATTATCTAGATATAATATTTCTTGCTCTTAGAGAGTATAATAAAGAAAAAGAAGATGCAAAAATAGATATATTTGTACATCCTAAAAGTAATATTGTTTTAGAATCAGAAATAGAAGTAGAAGAACAAATAGATGTATTTAAAAAATGGGAAGAGTTTGTAGAAGAAACTAACATAGATGAGGAAGAAGAAGAAAAATTAATTTCTTTATTAGATTTTGAATATGCATTTAAAGATGCGGTAGATATACAAGGAAAATATACAGTAAGTGAAATTAAAAAAATGAAAATTGAGGAAGAAGAAGAATTACAAGATTACTTAGAAATGCAAAAGCCAAAAGAAAATATGTATAATGCAGTATTAAAAGTTCCAAAATTTATGGCAGAAAATCTAGAATATACACCTGCACAAAAAGGAACAATTATGCATACAGCATTAGAACATATAGATTTTAATACTTTAACAAAAGACAATATAGATGAATATATACAAAGTTTAGTAACAAATAATTATATATTAGAAGAAGATGAACTTTTGCA
>RCNI01001699.1_pt1 | contig 11465 bp, 8 predicted proteins | sample 2041151 | NCBI WGS metagenome assembly RCNI01 (sample SAMN09708214, study PRJNA481090) | feces metagenome | isolation source: feces | place: Antarctica: Albino Rookery
TGTTAATTCAATTTCATTTAAATTAGTTTCTTCGCCTAATTTAATAGAATAATTTTTAACACGTTTATTAACGGCTGTTAACACATAGAAGTTGAAACGAGGAATAATAAATGCTTCTTCATCTGCATATTTTTGCCATTGAGCAAATAAATCTTTTTTAACTTCTTTATCAAATGTTTCATTAGAACCAATACGTTCTAACATTGCAGTGTGTTCAGGTGTATTAAAATGTGAGAAGTTTAATACTGATTCTGGACCATATAATCCACTTGGATCTGGGTTGTAACCAACGCCCCATCCACCAGTATAGATATCAAAATCTTGTGCAAATGATTGTAATTTTTCACTTACAGTATTAAAGTCAATTGAACGACCACCATAGTAAACAACATTTAACCCAATTTCACTCCATTTTTGAATGTAATCTTGAATAACAGCTTCACTAGCGTCACTACCTGATGCTGTTAATAAAGTAATTGTTAATTCTTCTCCATTTGGATCTTCAACTATTCCATCACCTGTTACATCCACATAACCAGCATCAGCTAATAATTGTTTAGCTTTTTCTGGGTTATAACTATATCCAGGTAATTCATCTTTATTTAAATAAACTTCTTTAAAGAATGGAGGAATTGCAGAGTTAGCAGGCATTGCTAAGCCGTGTAAAACTTCTTTAGCAACTTCTTCGTTATTAATAGCATATCCCATTGCTTGACGTAAGTTTTTGTTAGCCATTTTTTTATCTGGATCCATAACATGTTCACCTGTTTCTGAATCATAATGACCTAAGTTAAAACCAATATAGTTATATTGATTCATTAACATACCAACAAAATCAATATTTGATAAATCTTTATATGTTTCATATTGTGAAGATGGCATATCTTCAACAATATCAAAGCTACCAGCTTTCATTTCAGCAACAATTTGTTCTGGGCTGACAATAGTAGCAACAACACCATCTAATTTAGCAACACCTTTCCAATAGTAAGGGTTTTTAACAAATGTTACTGTTTCACCAGGGATAACTTTTTCTACCATGAATGCACCATTACTAACAACGTGTTCACGAGTTTTATCTGATGCAATCATTTCATCATATGTCATACCTTCATATACGTGTTTAGGAATAATTGATGAGTTAATAGCTCCACCACCAGCTTCTAATGCTGGATATACATCTTTTAGATGAATTCTAATTGTTTGATCATCAACTTTTTCAAGTCCTTCAATTTTATCTGCTTCACCATTGTGATATTCTTCCATACCAACAATATTTTCAGCATCAGAACCATAACGAATTCCTTTATAATCTGGTCTAGCAATCATTTCATATGTGAAAATGTAGTCATCTACTGTTAATGGTTCACCATCTGACCATTTTAATCCATCTTTAAATTTAATTGTAAAGATTTTATTTTCACGATCTAATTCATGCGTTGCCATACCTTTATCATTCATGTTTAAATCATCACCGAAACGGAAAATTGATTCAAAAGCATAGCTAACCATTGTTGAGTCACTACTATCTGTATACAAGATTGGGTTTATCAAGCCTTGTAATGGTGACGATGACAATACTGCTACTTTTAATGTTCCACCTTCAATTGCTTTCTCTTCACGAGTAATCATTTCAGGAAAATTTTGTTCCACTTCTTCTGTTGTGTTTGTTCCAGAACCACATGCTGCTAATGTTAATGCTGCTGTGACACTTAACAAACCTGTAAATAATTTTTTATTCATGGGTTTACCTCCAAAATTTTGATATCTCAATTCTACCAAAAATCAAAAGTAGATAATAGTTTTTAATGTGGAATTTCTTACTTTTTAACATAAATATTAGGATTTTTTCACTTAATTTTAATGTTACGAGATATGATTCCGTTATCATTTTAATAGAATACGTTTTCGAGAATTGTTTTCTTTTTAATACATTAAGTAACCATTAGAGTTTAATATTTTTTTAATGTCTATTAAATAATAAAAAAAAGCCGATTTACTCGGCTTTCGATTCTAACACCATCATTGAGTTAATTCTTTACATTCGTTAATTGACAGTAGCGTTCATACCACATATCAACATATTCTGGTGAAAAAGGACCTTTCTTATTGTTAATCCAATCTACCAAAATCTCTACATTAGCCTTTAATATTTGATCAATATCTTTTGAATAATGCATTTGCTTACGGTGCAATTCATATTCATCAACATCTAACAAACGCTTTTCTCCATCAGGGAAGATTTTTACGTCTAAATCATAATCAATGTACTTTAAAGCTTCTTGATCTAATACATATGGTGAAGCTAAATTACAATAATACGATACTCCCTTTTGACGGATCATCGTCACAATATTAAACCAATAATGTTTGTGGTAATAAAGTAATGCTGGTTCTCGCGTTACCCATCTTCTGCCATCAGACTCAGTTACCAAAGTATGGTCATTACAAGCAATAATGGATTGATCACTTGTTTTTAATACCATACTATCTCGCCAAGTACGATGTAGACTTCCGTCATGTTTATAACTCTTGACAGTGATGAATTCTCCTTCTTTTGGGTTTTGCATCACTATGTCCAACTTTCTAACTTTTAAATTTGAATACTTCCTAACAAGGTGTATTCTTTCTAAATTATAGTTCATATGCATTATACCACAATTCATTCAAAATATGTGCTCTAAAAATCAATAGATTCATTTTTACTGCCTATTATACAATTTTTGTATTTCACTCCAAATTTTTTGCTGAGGTTTGGCAAATGGATAAGTAGCAAAATCTTCACTGTTAACCCATCTCAATTCTCGATTATCATCATTTATAATATTATTATCACTCGTTCGTCCGGTATTAATTGTTATAAACCATTTTTGATGACTAAAAATATGTTGCACTTTTTTATAGGTATTTTGTTGCCAATCAACCTTCGCACCATACAAACTTTCAAATTGTACTTTTAAAGGGATATCTTTATTTGGAACTTGATACTCAATTTCTATTTCTTTTGCTAACGTCTCTAATTGCTGATGTTCTTTTGAAAAATCTTCTATTAATGGAAAATGCCAAAAACCACTCAATAAATCTGCTTGATTATTCTTTTCTAATAAATATTCACCCTGTTCATTTTGAATAACGAAGGCGTGATATTTCACTGAACGTGGCTTTTTCTTAGGTTTTTTAACAGGATATTGGTCCATTGTTCCATTCAAATAAGCAGCACTATATTCTTTTACCGGATTCAACTCTGGTTTAGGCGTAAAAGCTGATTCAATATCTGAACCTAAATCCATTAAAGCTTGGTTAAAATCTCCCGGTCTCTTTGGATCAATCAATATTTCCGCAACTGCTTGATAAATTTTTCGATTAGCTGGATTTCCAATATCATAAGGAATTTCAAACAATCGACTAATAACACGCATAACATTACCATCAACAGCTGGTGTTGGTAATTCAAAAGCAATACTCGCAATAGCACCTGCTGTATATGGTCCAATTCCTTTTAAAGTGATAATCTCTTCATATGTGGTTGGAAATTCACCTTGATAATAATCAACCATTTGCCTTGCAGCTACTTGCATATTTCTCACTCTTGAATAATATCCTAATCCTTCCCAAGTTTTTAATAACATTTGCTCAGGAGCTTCTGCTAAATCAGTAATTGTTGGAAACTTCTCTAAAAAACGACAATAATACGGAATTACTGTATCTACTCGTGTTTGTTGTAACATGATTTCTGATACCCATACAGAATAAGGATTGGTATTCTGACGCCAAGGTAAATCACGTTTATTCTCATCATACCAAGCTAATAACGTTGCTCGAAATGATTTAATTTTATCTTCAGGCCACATCTTTATACCATATTTTTCTAAATTTTCCATTTTATTCCCACTCTCTTGTTTCAACATACTCTTCAATATTTTCTGATGAAAATCCTTTCTGATAAAGTGATTGTTTAACTTTATATTTTAAGTTATCACCATTTAATTTTCTACCATAACGTTGAATCATTTTATCGGCTTGTTTTTGTAATATTTCTTGTTCACAATCAGTTTGAAGTGCAAATGATAATTGTTGCATCACTAATGAAATCACTTCCCCGTCAAAGCCTTTTTGCATCAAAAACACCTGTGCTTTTTGCTTAGCAATTTTTTCTGAAACAGATTGTTGACGATTGATATATTTTTGAGCTATTTCTAGTGCATTACTGACTTGTTCTTCTTGTGAATAATCATCCAACGCTTCCTTGATTGTTTCTAATTGAACTCCTTTTTTTTGTAATTCCCTAGTAACAATTTTAGGTCCTTTTTTGCTAATTCCTTTAGTGGTATTCGTAAAAGCTTCTGCATAAAAATCATCATTTAAATATCCCATTTCAATTAAGCGATTAATCACTACAGCAATTGTTTCTTCCTCTATTCCTTCTTTTAATAACTTTTGTTTGACTTCTTTTTCCGTTCTTAATCGTCTAGCAAGAAAACGTATCGCTAAACTAATTGCTCGATTTTTTTCATCTTCTTTTTGAATTTTTTTTATTTCTTCATTGCTCAATTCTGTTCCTTTAAATAACCCAAATTTTATTAATGTTTCTTCTTCTACGCCAAACGCATACTCTTCATTAAAAAATAAAGAATATCTCTTTTTATTCTTCTTTTGAAGTTCAACTTTAGTAATTTTAACAGTCGCCATTATAAATCCTCCTTTTATAAAAAAACGATTAAGAAACATCTTATACAGACCCTTCTCAATCGTTTTACTGTGTTATGGTTAATCTGTTCCCGTATACCCATGCTCACGCCAAACGGCTTCTTCCATAGGATTTCTTGGTGTCATTCCTGAAAAATTGTAAGACCCATCTGGATTTTTAGGTACTAACCCATCTAATATATTATCTGCTACATCACTACTCGTTTCAGTTGATTCACTACTACTTGATTCTTTTTCTTTTTTATCTTTTTTCTTATCTTTTTTATCTTCTTTTTTCCATAATGCATCTAATTCTGATTTTGTAGCGCCTAAGGCAAAGGCATAATTTGGATTATTAGGTCCAAAATCCTTTTTAAATAAATCTGTAATAGTAGATGGTCTTGCACGATTTTTCTTATCTTTATCATCTTCAGCATCTTCATCTTCATCTTTTTCAGATTCTGTTTCACCGATTTTACCTATAGCTCCTAACACTGAAGCCCGATAAACGGTATCTGGTTGAACAAATTTTTCATCTGTTGCTAATTCTGGTTTTGCATCATAAATACTCTTTAAAATATGCGTCCAATTACGAACACTTCTAATCGTCGGCATTCCATAACCATCCGCTGCAGTAATCGCATGACGTGTAGTGGATATAGCATTATCATAACCAATCCATGATCCTAACGTCACTTTTGGAGTATACCCAACATACCAGTTATCTAATTCATATTCAGAAGTCCCTGTCTTCGCTGCAATATCTACATCATATCCTAAATAATATGGAATATTATAGTAACTCGCTTCATGAGTAACCCCACGTAATATATCAGTTACAATATAAGCTGTCGCTTCAGAAAAAACTTCTACCGGTTCTGATTGATGTTGATAAATAACATTCCCCTTACTATCCTCTATTAACTCAATCATATATTGTTCAATATACTTTCCTTTATTAGCTAAAGTTGTAAATGCACTAGTTTGTTCTACTACGGTTGGACCAGTAATCGTTCCTCCAATCGATAGCGCTAAATTTTGATACTCTTCTTTTTGAATCCCTTCAATTCCCATCTTACCTAAATATTCACCAGCATAAATTCCTTTCTCTAACATCGCTTGAAAAATCTTAATTGTTGGCAAATTATATGAATGAGTTAAAGCAAAGCGAGCTGTTACCCAAGAATTAGAAATCATATTCCCTACATTAGTTGGTTTCCAATAACTTCCATCTAATTGTAATACACTAATAGCTGTATCTGGAATCACTGTTGCTGGTGCAATAATATTATTTTCTATTGCTGGAGCATATACTAATAATGGCTTAATCGTTGAACCGGGAGAACGATTAGTTGTAAAAGCATGATCCACTTGATTTTGTTGGAAATCTCTTCCAGCAATAAATCCTAAAATTTTACCTGTTTTATTTTCGATTAATACCGCTCCATTTTGAGCCATCTCATCTTTTTCTTTTGTTTCTCCAGTTTGTGAATCAATATATTTATCAGTATATGTTGGTCCAATTTCACTACCATATGTCGCTATACTATCTTGCATTGCATCATAAACTGCTTTATCAATTGTTGTATGAATACGATAACCTGCTGTACTTAACTCAGCCATCGCATTATCATAGTAACGACTATACAACTCTTGATCAGAAACAATATCTTGATAAGTTAATTTCTGACGAGCCGCATTTTTTTCAATAATAATTTTAACAGTCTCACGTGTTAAAGCTTGATATAAATAGGTTTGATTTTTAACAGTTACCTCTTCAGCCGGTAAAAAATCTTGCGTAATATCATATGCGAGGGCTGACTCATATTGTTCTTTTGTAATTTTATTTTCACGATACATACTATATAGAACAATTTTCATACGATTCACCCCTGCTGACACATCCTCTTTTAAAGAGGCGTAATTCGTATAAGGGGTATATATAATTGGATTTTGAGGCATTCCTACCAAATAAGCTGCTTGCGGTAAAGTTAACTCTTTAGCTGAAACACCAAATACTCCTTTTGATGCTTCTTCAATTCCTGAAACATTCAAGCCATTACGATTACGTCCAAATGGAGAAACATTCAAATACGCTTCTAATATTTGTTCTTTCGTAAAATACTTTTCTAATCTTAAAGCATATAAAATCTCATTAGCCTTTCGTTTAAAAGTTACCTCGCTTGATAGAATTTGTTGCTTCACTAATTGCTGTGTTAAAGTAGATCCTCCCGATGTCATCCCACCTGATCCAACTAATTCTTGCAATACCGCTCTAATTAAAGCTTTTGGAACAATACCTGGATGTTCATAAAAATAACTATCTTCCGTTGCAATAATTCCATCTTTAACATATGGAGAAATATCCTCAATTTTAGTAATCGTCCGTAAATTATCACTTCTTACATCTGTTACTTTTTGACCATCTTGATATAAATACGTTGATACTAAATCAACATTTCCTACTGCTGCTTCCATTTCTTCTGGAGACATAGGTGTTTCATTAGCTGTAAGACTAGCAAAATATCCTAAACCTATTCCCCCACCTAAACAACCTATTAGCATAATAAATAATACCACTACTAAAAATAAATTTTTAATAACAGAATAGGTAATATGAAACCTAAATACACCTTCTTTTACACGCTCATCATCACTGAATTTTTGATATTTATCTTGTATGGTTCGCCATGTATGGTTTGGTGGTTGTTCTTCCATAATTTCAACTCTTTTCTATATAATAATTATCTTACTATGAACTGCTCTTTATATAATTGAACTACCTCGGGTACAAGACAACGAGATTTTACGCCCTCATTCTATAAATCTAAAGAGCTTCCTGATTCAAAGGCTTCGCTTTACACGATAATCTTCACAGGTATTAATTGGGACAATTCCTTCCCTATATGCTCATCACATTAATCATTGACATTATATCAAATATTATACCTATTGACTATCATTGTAATACACTTGCAATACTAGTGCCCCTAAATTGTAAGTATTACAGCTAATATACATAAAAATAGGTTATATAAGTATTTACTTATATATGTATGAAGTGTTTTTCTTAAATTTTCCTTAATAATTAACATTTTCTTGATATTTCTTTTACATTTTATTTACTTTTATGGTATATTGTAATAAATAACTTTTAAAGGGGGACTATATTATGGAAAACCAAAAACAAAATAAATTAGGAGCTGGAATAATAACCATTTCTGTAATACAAATAATTTTTTCAGCTTTTGCTCTTTTTGGATCAATAATATTATTAATACCAAGCTTTCAAGAAAACTTAGCTACAATTACTGGAGCACCAATAGACCAATTAGGCATAAACAATGCTAGTATAATTATTGGATTAGTTTCAATAATATTAGTTCTTTTAGGAATAATACTAATATTAAGAAAAAAAGCTATTGGACTATACATATATTTATTAGTAACTGCTGCTAATATAATTTATTCAATTATAATGAATGGATTTATGATATCATCATTAATAGGCTCATTAATTTTACCAATATTAATGACATTCTTTGTTTATAAAAAAAAGGAGCTTTTTGGATTAAGTAAATAACAATGCTAATAAAAAAAGATGGAAATCAATTTATAATTTCCATCTTTTTTCTTTATATTTTATGATTAATTTATATATTTACTTCTATAAATTTTATTTATCTATAAATAGCTTTTATAGGATCTAACTTACAAGCATTGTAAGCTGGTATTATTCCAAATACTATTCCTTCTATTATTGAAACTAATGTAGCGCCTACAAATGTACTCATTGTAAGTATTGGCTTAAATGGTAAAAAGGCTCCAGCTACTTTGGATATTAAGTATCCTAATAATATTCCAATTAATCCACCTATTAAGGTTACTAATACAGCTTCAAATAAGAATTGAAGTAGTATGCTCTTAGGTTTTGCTCCAATAGCTCTTCTTATACCAATTTCTCTTTTTCTTTCAGAAACTGAAACATACATTATATTCATAACTCCAATTCCACCTACTAAAAGTGAAATTCCTGTAATAAATGCTATGAATTTTGTTAATCCACCAATTATCTTTTCAAAGGCTTTTGTAACTTCCTCTGGGTCTTGCATCTCATACTTTCCTCCAATATTAGGATGGTTAGCCATTAAATATTTTTCTATGTCCTTATATACTTCTTTTTTATCAACACCTGCATTAAGTGATACATCTAAGGAAGTTATTACTTCATTGCTATTCATATTGTCTATAGCTTTCTTTGGAACATAACTTGTATTTCCTCCAAAACTCATCATATCAACCTGTGGTAAAATACCTATAACCTCAAAATTCATTCCATTCATAGTTACAGCCTTACCAATACCACTTTCTATTGGATTAAATAGTTCTTTTGCAACATTATTATCTAATACAATTACAGACTTATCTTTATCTCCATCTTCAAACCATCTTCCGTATTCAACTTTCTCATTTTTCCCATCATATGATCCAAGCATAGCAAATTGATTTTTATCAAAATACTGAAGCTGACTACTTGAAAAGCTCATTATACCCATAAAACCTTGAGATGGCTTCACATCTTTAACTCCCTTTATTCCTTTTATTCTATTCATATCTGATTTTGTAAAAGGTTCTAAAAGACTCATATTAGCATCAAGATTATCTGGTTGAAATGTTATATTTATCTTATTAGCATTAGTTTCTTGAGAAGATTCTAAAACATAAGCTTTTAATCCATCTCCAACTGAAAGTATTGTAACTACAGAGCTTATGCCAATAATAATACCAATCATTGTTAGAAAAGTCCTTAACTTATGAAACTTTAAACTAGCAATGGCTGTTTTTATTAAATTAATTGCTGACATAATCTTCCCCCTTTGTTATAACTCCATCCTTAACTCTTATTATCTTATTTGCGTATTTAGTTAAGTCTTCATCATGTGTTACCATGATTATTGTCTTATTATTCTCATTTAATTTTTTTAAAATTTCCATAATTTCTGTACTAGTATTGCTATCTAAAGCTCCTGTTGGTTCATCAGCAAAAATAACATAAGGATTATTTATAAGAGCTCTTGCAATAGCTACCCTTTGTTGCTGACCCCCTGATAACTCTAGAGGAAGTTGATTCTTCTTTTCTGATAAACCTACCATTTTCAAGTATTTATCTATAAGCTCTTCTCTTTTCTTACGAGGTATGCTTTTTTCATTATATAATAATGGAAGCTCAACATTGCTTCCTATGGTCATAGAGTTTATTAAATGGAATTGTTGAAATATAAATCCCATATACTTATTTCTTATGTCAGCTTTCTGCTCCTCTTTTAATTTACTAACATCAATATTATTAAACTTATATATTCCATCTTCAAAGCTATCTAACAGGCCTAGTAAGTTCATTAGAGTTGTTTTACCACTACCTGATTTACCCATTATCATGACAAAATCCCCTTGTTCTATTGTTAAATTAACATCCTTTAAAGCATGAAATTTCTCTTTACCTAAGCTATAATATTTATTTAGATTCGTAACCTCTACTATATTACTCAACATTCATCCCCTCTTTCATGTTTGAAGTAGGATTAGAAACTATTTTGTCTTCTTCATTTAAGCCACTATTTACTATGACTACATCTTCACTTCCTTCTTTAGGTGAATATGTTATAACTTGCTTAACAAGCTTTCCATCTACATTTTTAAATACAAATTCCTCATTATCCACACTTAAAATCGCTTCCTTAGGAATTTCTATTGGCTTTTTATCTAAATTAACAGATGCTTGAACATGGAATCCATTAGTTAAATCTTCCTGAGAATCTGGTGTTATCTTAACTTCATAATAAGACATATTTCCACCTGCGCCTCCTTGTGCACCTGTTTGTGCCGCTAAAGAAGCTCCATTATCTATAGGAGTGTTTCCAACAGAGGATATTTTACCATTTATATTTTTATTTGTTGAAAGAATAGTTATTTCAGCTTCTTGTCCTTCCTTTATCTTAGGTTGATCTTTTTCATTTACACTTCCACTAATATAATAATCACCTGATTCCACAGTAATATATGGTTGTGTAGGATTTCCACTTGATTCTGCCAAAATTACCTTTCCACCTATAGGCGCAGTTACTTTATAATATTCCTTATCTTTTAATGCTTTTATTTGCTTTTCTAGAAGTTTTATTTGCTCATCTACACTTCCAGTTGATATCTCTCCACCTGCATTTTGTCCTAAATTAGGCATTTCACCTCCTTGAGGAATTTGATTTTCTAATCCTGCTTTCTTTAAATCCTCTAATTGTTTTTTTGCTTCTGCATTTTGTTTATTAATTTCTTCTTTTTGACTTTTAGCAGAATTTAATTGTAATTCTAATTGCTCTACTTGACTTTGAACCTGGTCATTTTTATATGTAAATAAAGTATCTCCTTTTTCGACAACATCTCCATTTTTAACTTCTACCTTATCTACAGTACCCTTTGTAGCATCTAAAAATATATTCTCAACTTTCTCTGGTTCTATTTTCCCATTTACAAAAACTTTATCTGTAGATGGAACAGTGTACATTTCCATAGTTACCACTGATTCCTTATTCATACTTTGTTTTAAAAAATAACTTCCAACTCCTACCCCTGCAAGTATTACAACTGTTACTATTGCTATTATGTATTTCTTTTTCATGAATATCCTCCCTTACGAATTATTCGATCTGTTAAGTTAAATGAACATTGCTCTTTTCAACACTTGAGAATACAATGAGTTTGCGAAAAAAATTTATCCCCCTCAA
>RCNI01001700.1_pt1 | contig 11463 bp, 12 predicted proteins | sample 2041151 | NCBI WGS metagenome assembly RCNI01 (sample SAMN09708214, study PRJNA481090) | feces metagenome | isolation source: feces | place: Antarctica: Albino Rookery
TAGGACAACCGAAGGGCCAACACCCGAAAAACGCTGTAATATCAAGGGAAATCAGCACTTAGCCTATTTTAGTACGGTCTGAAGGCCGCTCGTCGCGCACCTCAGTTCTCCAAGAGATAACTGGTTTTTTCAAACAGCACTCACTTCGGTGGGTGCTGTTTTTTTATGCGCAGCGAGCGGCCTTTCGGCATCCCCGAGTGGTTGCCGCATTCGCGGCGAGCACGTAGTAACTAGCAACGAAGAACTCCGCTATCACAAAACAAAAAACGGATGGCAACTTAAATTGCCATTCGTTTTTGTTTTTATCTGTATTTTCTTCTTTACTTCTCACATTCCGCGAACGCCACCGTATAACTCTCGCCGGGAACCAGATCGCAGGTGATAAACGAGTCGATTTTGTATCCTCCATCCTCGGGGAGCGACTTAAAATTCAGTTCACCGGAACCCACCATTTGACCCCTCATTATACCGGAAGGAGCAGCCATCCAAAGTGTCGATCTTCCTTCCGCCGCAGCCGCTCAACACTAAAACCCGCACAAGGGCAAGCGCAATCCAATGCTTCTTCATCGCATACCCTCCTTACTCCTCTTAATCAATAGAAACATTGTCTCTTAATAAGATATACTTATTTTAAAATGGCCTTCTTTGTACGTATCAAGCCCTTCACATTCTTAAAACTTCAAGCATCAGAAAACTTTCCACAGAAACCGGCGGCCCACCTTGCCCTTACAGGCACGGCGCACCGCCGGGCAAGAGGCTACGCTCCCTCTGTTTTCCCCCTTGTAAAAGTGGCGTTCGGTTCCCGTACCATATTCCTCCAATTGAACAAAGGGTTGAAATTTTGATTATATTGTAGTATGATACATAGATGGTTTTTATGCCCTTTTTTCTATACCGTACTTTCGTCAAATCGGTATTCGATGTTGAAAACCGCCTAATTTTTTAGAAACCTTTCTATAGGGAGTGAACAAATGAAAGAAAGAAAAAATGCACACCGCATTGAGCACTGGCATAAGGTATCCGCTCTTTTGGTACTTTATGATATCATGGCAGTCAATGTGGCCTATATTCTCGCCTTGTGGTTCCGTTTTGACTGCAGGCACTCCATGATCCCCGATATTTACATGAACGCTTTCGTGCGTTTTGCACCGATCTATACCTTGCTCTGTCTGCTGATCTTCTGGCGTCTCAAGCTCTACAACAGCATTTGGCGCTTTGCCAGCTTCCGTGAGCTGACCCGGGTAGTCGTTGCCTCCTTCATCACCTCTGCCATCCATATCGTGGGTATCACTATATGCTTCAGGCGCTTCCCCATCACCTACTATGTCATCGGCATGGGGCTGCAGTTCCTGTTTGTGCTGGGTATCCGCTTCTCCTACCGCTTTTACCTCATTGAGCAGAGCCGCTTAAATCGCTTTTCCGGTCAGGGGCATCCCACACGCGTAATGCTCATTGGTGCCGGCAACGCCGGACAGATGATTCTCCACGATGCACTGCGGATGCAGAATACGCGGCTGGATGTACGCTGTATCATCGATGACAACTCCAACAAGTGGGGCCGCTATATTGAAGGCGTTCCCGTTATCGGCGGCCGTGACGACATCTTGCTGGGCGTAAAGAAATACAACATCGAACGCATTCTCGTGGCGATCCCCAGTGCCTCTGCCGAGGACAAGCGGGACGTGCTGAATATCTGCAAAGAGTCCGGCTGTGAGCTGAAAAATCTCCCCAGCATCTATCAGATGATGTCCGGCAGCATCAGCATAGGTGACATGAAAGATGTCGCCGTGGAGGATCTGTTGGGCCGTGAGCCGATCAAGGTAGATATGGAGAATATTTACCGCTACATCTCCGGCAAGACCATTCTTGTCACCGGCGGCGGTGGTTCTATCGGCAGCGAATTGTGTCGCCAGGTAGCCAACCACAACCCCAAGCGCCTCATCATTTTTGACGTCTACGAGAACAACGCTTATGACATTCAGCAGGAGCTGAAGGAAAAGCATCCCAATCTGAATCTGACTGTCCTCATCGGTTCTGTCCGCGACAGCCGCCGCATCAACTCCGTGTTTGCTACTTATCGCCCCGACATTGTTTACCATGCCGCCGCCCACAAGCACGTTCCTTTGATGGAGGACAGCCCCTGCGAGTCCATTAAGAATAACGTCATCGGCACCTACAAGACCGCCTACGCCGCCATGCTGTACGGCTGCAAGCGCTTTGTGCTCATCAGCACCGACAAGGCTGTCAACCCCACCAACATCATGGGCGCCAGCAAGCGGCTGTGCGAAATGGTGATCCAGAGCTTTGACCGCGCCATCAAGAGCGGCAAGGCCGGTTCTATGCCCCGCCTCTTCACCCATCAGGAGAATCATTCTGCGGAGCTTCCATCCGTCGCTGTGCCGGAGCATCCCATCACTGAGTTTGTGGCTGTGCGCTTCGGCAATGTGCTGGGCAGTAACGGCTCCGTAATTCCCCTCTTCAAAAAGCAGATTGCCAAGGGCGGCCCTGTCACGGTGACACACCCTGACATCATCCGCTACTTCATGACCATCCCCGAGGCTGTCAGTCTGGTAATGCAGGCCGGCACCTATGCCAAGGGCGGTGAGATCTTCGTTTTGGATATGGGCGCCCCGGTTAAGATCGACGATCTGGCCCGCAATCTTATCAAACTCTCCGGTCACAAGCCCGACGAGGATATCCCTATTCTGTATACGGGTCTGCGTCCCGGCGAGAAGCTCTACGAAGAGAAGCTGATGGCCGAGGAGGGCCTGCAGAAGACCGAAAATGACCTCATCCACATTGGCAATCCTATTCCCTTTGACACTGAGGAATTTTTGCGTCAGCTGACACCCTTGATGGATGCCGCCTATGCCAATGATCCCAACATCCGCGATTTGGTGGCTCAAGTGGTTTCCACCTATCACCCCGCACCTAACGGCGCAGCCAAGAAGGATGCTACTTTCGAAAAACTGCATCAGCAGGCCGAGGAAAACGAGTGATTTACAGACAATAGTAATAAAAAGAAGGTGTTCCCAACTGGGAACACCTTCTTTTTATTATTTATTTTGTTTCTCCGTATTCCTTACCCAACACCGCCAATACGGTGCGGAACATGGTACGGATATCCTCCCAGAAACTGAAGTTCCGGATAGACTGCAAATTATAGTGCATCTTATCCGGCAGGATCTGCTGGACATAGACTGCGTCCACATCTTTCGCCGTCTCCAACAGCTCGTCCTCATCCTTATAACGGATGCTGGCCTCGCTGGTCACACCGGCGGGCAGCAGCAGTGTTGCCATCATCTCCGGCGTGTAGGCCGCCACATATTTCGGTACTTCCGGCCGGGTTCCCACAAAGGTCATGGTACCCCGCAGAATGTCAATGAGCTGGCAGATCTCGTCCAGCCGACATTTCCGCACCAGTTTTCCCATTCGGGTGATACGGCAGTCATTCCCCACCGTCACCTGCGTACCCATTTTATCGGCATTGGCAACCATCGAGCGGAACTTAAAGATGCGAAATTCGCGCCCATATTGGGTCACCCGCACCTGACGATAGAACACAGGGCCGGGGGAATCCAGCTTGATGGCGATGGCCAACAGGAGAAACAGGGGTGACAGAAGCACCAGCATCAGAGTGGAAACCACCACATCAAAGATGCGTTTACATACAAGACTGCCCCGCTTTCGGGCCAGAATCTCATAGTAGGGACGTACCTCTTCCCTTTGCAATTCCTGTGGGAGTTCCTCCCATTTTTTTAAAATCATCGAATATACTCTTTCAAAATGTCGGTATAGCACTCGATCACATAGGAAACCTGCTCATCTGTCAAGCAGGTGTGCAGCGGCAGAGTGATCTCGTTTACAAAGCGGGTATATGCGTTGGGGAAATCCTCAATCTTAAAGCCCAGATTCTTATAAGCTGTATGCATCGGCAGCGGCTTATAATGCACATTGCAGGCCACACCCCGCTCCGCCATCCTGATAATGATCTCATTGCGCTGCTCCAGCGTAATGCCGGGGACACGCGTAATATAGAGATGGCCGGAGGATGTATGGGACGCCGTATAATGGGGCAGCGTCTCCACGCCCAGCGGGTGGAAGGCTGCATCATAGCGTCCAATAATCTCCTTACGGCGTGCCAGCATTCCGGGATAGCGCTTCATCTGTGCAAGGCCGATGGCTGCCATAATATCCGTCATGTTGCACTTATACCAAGGCCCCACAATGTCATATTCCCAAGCGCCCAACTGCGTCTTGGCAAGAGCGTCCTTGGACTGACCATGGAGGCTCAGCAGCTGCACCTGATGGTAGATCTCCTCGTTATCAATGCCGGGAATATCGTTCCACGTCAATGCGCCGCCCTCTGCGGTAGTGAAATTCTTCACCGCATGGAAAGAGAAAGAGGAGAAATCTGCCAGACTACCGGCCGGCTTCTCGCCGCAGGAAGCGCCAAATGCATGGGCCGTATCCGCCATAATGGCCACGCGGCCCAGCGCCTGCTGTACCTTGGAATTAGGACGGAACAGAGATTTCTTCCGCTCCACGATCTCGTAGAGCCGCTGATAGTCGCAGGGTACACCGCCCAGATCCACCGGAATGATTGCCTTGCTCTTTTCGTTGATGGCGGCCTCCACTTTATCATAATCCATCTCAAAGGAATCCTCGCGGCTATCCATCAGCACCAGTTTGGCGCCCACATGGCACACCACAGAGGCAGAGGCTGTATAGGTATAGGCCGGGACAATCACCTCATCACCGGGACCAACGCCTAAAATATGCAGTGCCATCTCTGCGCAGGCTGTCTGGGAATTTAGACACACGGCCTTTTCCGTGCCGCAGAATGCTGCGACCTGCCGTTCCAATTCCTTCGTCCGCGGACCGGTGGTGATCCATCCAGAGCGCAGCGCTTCAGCTACCTCTTGAATTTCCAACTCCGAAATATCGGGGGGAGAAAACGGAATATTCATCATTACACACCTTCCTTATCGCGCGAAACGTGCTGTAAGTCTGCCGAAACAATCGGTCGACCTCATCACTTCGTTTTCGTTTACAGTTATCAAAATTATCACATTTTACTGCGTCTATAAAGCATTCTATAGGCGTACTGAAACTAACTTAGTGTACCATAATTACATTGATTTTGCAAGTCTGCTCCCCCAAACACGCAACTTTTTTGATACTTATTTCTGTTAGGCCTTCGCTCTTTCCTCCCCCTCCGCAGCTCCCAAAAATTCCCACAAAAATGCACCCTGTATCCACAGTATTCCCCGATATATTGCATATACCCGCCTCCGTATGGAAGATAAACTGATTGATAATTGTCGTCAAACCGCTGACTAAAACACCATACAGGGCCGGGAACAAGGATACCCGGTCAGTGCCAGGGTCGTCTTCTTTTTTATTAAAATTTTCATAAGGAACAAGTTTTCTTTGATTGGCTGTTTCTTTTATGCTATGATACAGACATAAGGCAGGGGGGCTGATGCCGCGTATTTTCCCTCTGTTCAGGCACTTTCCCATTATCTATATTGTCAGGAGGCCGGACTATGGAAAAGGATTTTTTTGAGATCATCGACTATGAGGACTGCTATAAATCGGAATTGCTGGCCCTGTCCCTTCCGTGGCTGGAAGAATACGATCTGGTGGAGCCAGCTGACTTTGAGCAGTTGGAGCACCCGGAGCGGATTTTAGAAAAGGACGGGCGCATCCTGCTGGCTCGTGCAGGCGAGGAGATCATCGGCATGATGATGATCGAGCCTATGGGCGATGGTGTTTGCGAATTCTTTAAATTTGCCGTGAAGGAGTTCTGGCGCAACCGGGGCGTCGGCCGCGCACTGATGAACGCCTCCTTGGATTTGGCCCGTGCCATGGGTCAGCGCACAGTGGTCCTCACCTCCCACCACGACTTGAAGGCCGCTCTCCATGTCTATGAAAGCAGCGGCTTCGTCCATCAAAAGCACGATCACGTTGCCTTTGAGCTCTCTGACATTTGTATGCAGCGGGATCTGTAACACTCTTCCCCATATAAAAAGTCTCCCTGTCGGGAGGCTTTTTCCTTATTTGGGCTGCTTATCTCCGCATAAAAACAATTTCATCATAGCCAGTTTCTGCGTCCTGCTCCACATCACAGCACCAGTCCTCCAGCTCCTCCAGCACCAGCTCACAGGTGGTGTTCACCGTACAGCCCTCCACCAGATGTCCGCCGATAGTGGATAAATCCTCCTTGGAAAAAGCCGCATGGAGATGGCAGCGCTTAGCGCTGATCGTCCCCTGCAGCGACACAATCTCACAGGGTTCATCCACCTCGCGCACCGTGACGCCGCTGGCATCACGGAGACGAACACGGCTGACACAGCCCACACCGGAGCGCACCACCGCCAAGCCCAGTTGTTCCTTTTCTGCAATCTCCCGGATACTGCCCAGCAGGTCATCCCCTCGCCGCAGCCGCTTACAGATGGTTCGCATACCATCGCCTCCTTTTCTCCATCATACCACAGACTTTACATCTGCGCCAGCACCGTGTTATAATCATAAAAATAAAAACACAGGGAGGGCTTGCACCATGACCATTGCACCGGGAAAATATCGCCATTTTAAAGGCAATTATTATCGCGTCATCGGCGTAGCTAAGCACAGCGAAACGTTGGAGGAAATGGTGGTCTATCAGGCGCTCTACGGAGAGAGCGGCCTGTGGGTGCGCCCTGCCGCCATGTGGAATGAAATCGTGGAGCGGGACGGCTACTGCGGGCCTCGCTTCGTCCGGGTAGATGAATGAGCGCTCCCGCCTACACACTGGTGCGCTCTGACCGCCGCACACTGGCTATTCAGATCACGAAAGATGCCCAAGTGGTGGTACGCGCTCCCCGGTATACACCGCAGAGCACCATCGATCACTTTGTTGCATCCCAAGAAAACTGGATTCGGCAGCATCAACAGCGACAAGTAGAACGCCTTGTCACCCATCCCCCTCACACGGATGCAGAGATTGCTGCACTGCGCCAGCGCGCCAAAAAGGAGTTACCTCCACTGGTCACGTACTGGGCGGAGCGTATGGGCGTTCAGCCCACAGGGCTTCACGTCACCGCCGCACGCACCCGGTTCGGCAGCTGCAGCGGCAAGAACAGCCTCAGCTTCTCCCTCTATCTCATGGATTACCCCCAGGAAGCCATTGAGGCGGTGGTGGTCCACGAGCTGGCCCACATCCGGCACAAGAACCACTCCCCCGCCTTTTACGCCGAGGTGGAACGCTACCTCCCCGACTATCGCCGCCGTGCCAAGCTATTGAAAGACTGATTTTCGACTACATTTTGTATATTGCAACGCAAAATCTACATTTCGTATACCAAAAAGGAGTGTATCCATTCGGATGCGCTCCTTTTTTCCCTTATTCCTCCCTGTCCCCCACAAGACAGGGAAATCCGTTCTATTCTCTGTCTTTTCCGCCAAAGAACAGCACCGCCGACATGACGATGACCGCCACCGTCAAAAAGCGGCAGCGTTCTGAATACATATCGTATAATCGACGTCATATATCACTTTTCGTATTTATTCTATTCTCTGTAAGCCAACAAAAAAAGCGCCCTTCCGGGCGCTTTTTATCAGAATTGATAGCGGCGATACTCCGTGCCGTCCAGTTCCTTGAAGATGACACCCTCTGCATCCAGCATCAGATAGCCGTGGTGCCCCTCGTCCTTGGGCAGCGACACAGAACCGGGGTTGAGATAGAGGAAGTCCTCATGCTCCGTGCAGGCAGACACATGGGTGTGGCCGTTGAGCAGTACGCCACCCTTCGCCATAGCAGGGAGATTCTTCTCCCCCCACTGATCACCGTGGGTGGCAAACACCAGCTTTGTTCCCAGATCCAGAAGGAGGTAGTCCGCCATCACAGGAAACGGCAGCAGCATCTGATCCACCGATGCCTCACAGTTGCCGCGCACCGACACGGTGCAATCCTTCAGCTCGCTCAGCAGTGCCACGCACTTCTGAGGATCATGCCCCTCCGGCAGCGGATTGCGCGGGCCGTGGTACAAAATATCGCCCAGCAGGAGCAGCCGGTCTGCTTTCTCCCGGCGGAACGCCTCCACCAGCTTTTCACACCAATAGCCGCTGCCGTGTATATCCGATGCAACCATCCATTTCATACCTTTATCCTCCTATTGTAATCGTGTGCTTATCATAGCACATTTTGTTCCGTTCTACCACTATTTTCTAAAAAAGGAGGAGCGCCTGTGCGCTCCTCCTCTGTACATTTGTCGCAGTGCACTTTTACGGTGCCGTGATCTCCTTGCCATCATACACCTGCTGGATCAGATCCTTTGCCACTGCCACGGTGGACTCATCGGGATACATCACATAGGCATACTGGCTCATGGAATAGGGGATCTCGTAGCCACCTGTTCCGTTCACGCTGTAAGTGACGATATTCCAATCGCCGCCATGATTCAGCTGATCGCGAACCAGAGAGGCGACCATGTTATAGGGAACGCTGGTCTCAAAGTTCCCCTCCACTGCGCTCAGCAGGGAGTTATAGTTCTTTAAAATCTCGGGAGAGAGCGCCTTATTGATGACACCCTGAATCACGGCCATCTGATTACGGCCGCGCTGGCGATCACCCTCACTGAAGGAATGCCTCTCACGGGCAAAGGACAAGGCGCTGGCACCATCCAGATAATTCTCGCCGGCGCTGAAATAGCGCCCGTCGAACGTGGTAAATTCATAATCGGAGTACACGGTAATGCCACCCAGGCTGTCGATAATATCCTTGAAACCGCTGAAGTTCACCCGGAAGAAGTAATCCGTATCTATTCCATAGATCATGCCTACCGTGTCCATAGACACATCCACACCATAAATGCCGGCATGGGTCAGCTTATCGGGGATACCATCGGAGATAGACAGCGGGACAAAGTAGTCACGAGGTGTAGACACCAGCAGAATCTGGTGCGTTTTCGGATTAATCGTAGCCAGAATATTCACATCGCTGCGGCTTCTGGCGGAAACATCACCGTAGGTGTCGATACCGCTCATGTACACAGTGAAGGTATCGCTTTTCGCTTCATTCTTGGGCTTCTCTGCCAGCTTATCGCGGAACTCCAGCTGATACACAGAGCGCAGCTGCTCCTTGGCGGTTTCATAGCCCTCCATATCATTCAGCAGCCCCAGATAGCCCTCTCTCGTGATGATGGCGTCGACTTCATCGTCCATCAGTGCATCGATCATATCCGTCAGCTTGGAATAGGTTTCCACATGGATCTCTTCCCCCAGCTCCTTATTGATATGCTGGATCGTCTCCTCCACATGCTCGTAGTCCGGGCACTTAAACACACCGAAGGTATAGCCCGCGGTATCTTCCAGACTCTGTGCGGGATCTTCCTGCAGGACATACACATCGATGCAGTCCACCTGCTCACCCTTGGTGATATTGCTAAGGGCCTGCACGCCGCGGTTCAGATAGAGGCCTCCCATCAGCAGCACTGCCGTCATAATCAGGCTCAGGACAAAGCCGGTCCAAAACCGCCCCTTATGTTTGTGGTTCGACACCAGAAAAATTTCCAGCACCAGCAGCACAAAAAGGGCAATGCAGGCAGGAATCATGTACTTTGCCGGCAGCAGCTGGGCACGCAGCAGCATCAGCGCAAAGCCCACATGCACCACCGTTATGATGACAGCCACAAGAATGCCCGGTGCCGTAAAACGGCGCTGCCGTTTTGCCGATGTCGGCTCTTTGCTTTGCTTTTTCACTCTATTGCTCATCGGTTGTAATCTCCCTCATTTCTAATCTTTTTTTATCTTTTTCGCTACATTCTTTATATTATAATGCTTTTCGTCAAAAATACAACCACAAAAAATACAAACCACGCCCATTTCCCTACTATTCCCATTTCAAAACTGCACAAAAAAAGCAGACAGTCCATAGGCTGTCTGCTTTTTTTACATTGTTGGAATGAAGCGCTTACCACTCCAGGTTCTTCTCCGTCTCCTTGCTGAAGACGTGAGCCACGTTGCCGCCGAAGATCAGATTGACCTCGCTGCCCATGGGGAAGTGGGCGCTGGCACCATTGGTAGGAACGATCACGATCAGATCTCTGCCGTCAGCATTGATATGCAGATGGACAGAGGAACCCATCATCTCGGACACATCCACCTTGCCCTTAATACCATCAGCGCACAGCATCAGGTGATCGGGACGGACGCCCAGAACGATGTCCTGCTCGGGCACGTTTTTAGCAGCCAGACGGGCCTGCTTCTCCTCAGCCAGCTCCACGCAGATGCTGCCGGTGTCCACCATATACTTGCCGTCCTTCTTCAGCAGCTTGGCATCCATCATGTTCATCTGAGGAGTGCCGATGAAGCCGGCCACGAACAGGTTGGCGGGGTGATCAAAGACCTCCTGAGGTGTGCCGATCTGCTGGATGAATCCGTCCTTCATGATGACGATACGGTCGCCCAGAGTCATAGCCTCGGTCTGGTCATGGGTAACATAGATAAAGGTGGTATTGATGCGCTCACGCAGCTTGATGATCTCAGCACGCATCTGGTTACGCAGCTTGGCATCCAGGTTACTCAGAGGCTCATCCATCAGCATGACCTGAGGATTACGGACGATGGCACGGCCGATCGCCACACGCTGGCGCTGACCACCGGACAGAGCCTTGGGCTTACGATCCAGATACTGGGTGATATCCAGAATCTCGGCAGCCTCGCGGACGCGCTTGTCAATCTCTGCCTTGTCCACCTTCTTCAGCTTCAGGGAGAAGGCCATGTTCTCATATACGGTCATATGGGGATACAGGGCGTAGTTCTGGAAGACCATGGCGATGTTGCGATCCTTGGGCTCCACATCGTTCATCTTCTTATCACCGATCCACAGCTCACCGTCGGAGATGTCCTCCAGACCTGCGATCATACGCAGCGTGGTGGACTTACCGCAGCCGGAAGGACCGACCAGAACGATGAACTCCTTGTCGGCGATATCCAGGCTGAACTCCTGAACGGCGACAACGCCCTCGTCCGTGATCTGCAGGTTGGTCTTCTTCTCAGGGGCATCGCCCTTCTTTTTCTTCTTAGGCTCGTTGTTGGGGTAAACCTTCTTCAGATTAACCAGTCTTACTTCTGCCATAATTCTTTGACTGTAATCGCCGTGCCTCCGCAAGCAGCGACCTCGTGATGAGCCAAAGCTCTTCACATTACGACAGGTCTCCACACTGCCGCACCGCCAGTCGTAGCGGCCCTTGTTCCTCCTTTTAATTGACCTTTGCACGCCATAAAGTGGAGTGGCCATGCAGAGGGCGGAATAAGATGCATTTATTTTAACATAGGGAAAAATCAAATGCAACGGTGCTAAGCGCTCCTTTCAGGCAAAAAAGCCCGTGAAATCGTAGAATTTCACGGGCTTTTTTTGTCATTTTATACACCCAGCTTCTCAAGAGCCGCCATACGCAGGCAGCAGCAGAAAACCGA
>RCNI01001701.1_pt1 | contig 11460 bp, 9 predicted proteins | sample 2041151 | NCBI WGS metagenome assembly RCNI01 (sample SAMN09708214, study PRJNA481090) | feces metagenome | isolation source: feces | place: Antarctica: Albino Rookery
TAATCTCTCTATGGATTTTTCTCTTATCGGTCTATAAATCATACCTGCTTGACAAAATCTACATCCCCTAGTACAGCCTCTAAATAGTTCTAAAACTATTCTATCATGAACAGTCTCTATAAAGGGAACTATCATCTTTTCAGGATATTCAACAAGATCCATTTCTTTTACAATTCTTTTTCTTGGGCTATCTGGTGCTAAATCATAAAGTTTATTTAACTTCTTTATAGTTCCGTCTTCCTTGTATTCAAATTCATAAAAAGAAGGTATATAGACACCTTCTATTGTAGCTATCTTTTTTAAGAAGTCTTGCCTAGTTTGACCATTTTCATATGGATTTGTCTTTATCCATTCCTTATAGGCTCTTATCACATCTAGGTTCATATATTCACCTTCACCTAGAACTACTATGTCTACAAAATCTGCCATCGGTTCTACATTATAGGCACATGAGCCACCCACCATTACAAATGGATCATTTGCCTTTCTATCTTTTGCAAGAATTGGTATACCTGCAAGATCCAACATATTTAATATATTGGTATAACACATTTCATACTGAAGTGAAAATGTAACAAAATCAAAATATCTTATTGCTTCCCTTGATTCAAGCCCAAATAAAGGAATATTATTTTCCCTCATTTTTTCTTCCATGTCTACTCCTGGAGCATAGACTCTTTCACAAAATACGTCCTCTTCCATATTTATACAGTTGTAAAGAATATGACTCCCTAGATGACTCATACCTACCTCATATATATCAGGAAAGCAGTGTGCATATCTAATTAAATCTTTATTTGAAGTATCTTTATGAATTGTATTTAATTCATTTCCCAAATACCTCGCTGGCTTTTCAACCTTTTTTAAAATACCTTTTATATTTACTTTCTCCAAAACTTGCCTCCGCTTCTAATCTACTTTTATAGGGCCTAGATTTTTCAATACAAGCCCTCTTCCAATTTATATTCACTTATTTATTATACACTATCTATTAGTAGTTGCAATTTTATTTTTAATTTTTTGTGTATATATTAATTTTAAAATAGGAATTGTAATAGCTATCTTTTTTGTAAAAAACTTTATACTTATTTTACACTATCTTTAAATTTATTTTACTCACTAAGTTTAAGCTTTACCAAAAGCTATCCCTAATCTTTTTAGGCAATACAACTACTACTAGTTTACTTTCTTAACTAGTAGTAGTCTAAATTTATAAATTTAATCTTTTTCTTCTCATATATACATTAAGAACTAGGCCTATATTTGCCATTGAAGTAAGTATAGAACTTCCCCCATAACTTACAAAGGGAAGAGTTACACCTGTTACTGGCATCAAACCTACAGTCATACCTATATTTTGAATTATTTGATAGGCAAACATTCCTGTAATCCCCGCCACTATATATGCACCATATGTATTTTTAGATCTCTTGGCTATAGTTAGAAGCCTTGTAATTAAAAGCACAAACATCAATATTAAAAACATCATTCCTATCAAGCCAAATTCTTCACCGACTACTGCAAATATAAAGTCACTATCTCTTACAGGTAGGAAGTTCTCTTGATTTTGAGATCCCATATAAAGTCCCTTTCCTGTAAGACCACCTGAGCCTATCGCTATCATAGACTGCAAAACTTGATAGTTGCTCGCTGCCTGTGGATTAAAGAAATTTACTATTCTTATTCTCTGATGGGGTGCCATAAAAAAATACATCAAGGGGGCAAGCAATATTCCTGCTATAAAAACATTTCTTATCACCTTTTTTTCTAGTCCTGCCGAATATAACATAAAAAATATTATACACATAAAGACTATCGCACTGCCCAAGTCTGGCTGAAGCAACAAGAGGGCTATAATAGGAAGGGCATATAAAACCAACTTGGCCAAAGTTTTTAAGTCTCCTATATTTTCTTTATTTATATCTATTATCTTGGCATAGCTTAGAATAAAAGTTAATTTTACAATTTCAGATGTTTGTAAATTGAAAAATCCCCCTATTCTTATCCAAGACCTTGCTCCAAATTGCTTATCACCTATACCTGGAATTAAGACAATTATCAGCATAAAAATGCTAAAAATATACAACTCCTTATAGTATCTACCTATTTTATTGTAGTCAAATATCAACAAGATGGCTATCACTGCTACCCCTAGTAAAAAAGCAGTCAGCTGTATAATTATCTGCTTATACTCTCCTGTATTATTTACATGAGTGGCACTGCTTAATACAAGCAAGCCAAATGCAAATATTAGTACTACTATCAACACAAGCTTCCAATCTATATTTCTTATAATTCTGTTTTTTTTTCTATAATCTATCTTCTTCATCTTCCACCTCTGCTAGTCAAAATATGATTAAATATATTGATATTCTTCTACACAAAGAAATCTACCTCTCTAAGCCCTAAGAAAATCTCAAAGATAGTTTTTTATAAAACTTACTTCTAGTTATCTAGATTTAAGCCTGTATCAAGATCTCTCGTTCTATCATCTTCTAATTTTTTCTCTTGCCTTGTCTTTTCTTGATTTTCTACTTTTTTATCTTCTTTCTCTTTATTATCATCTAAGTCTTTTCTTAGACCAAAATACTGACCCAAGACTTCTCTTATTGGAAGAACAGCATAGGAACTTGATTCTCCCTGAGGTATTACACAAGCTAGTGCTATCTGAGGATTTTCAGCAGGTGCAAAGGCAACACACCAAGCAAATGAACCATAATCTGGCTTAAAGCTATCTATTTTAGTATCTGTAATATTAGAATTTAAAATTTTAATCGCCTTTCTTAGATAGAAGGCATTTATTTTATCACTATCTTCCAATCTTACCCTCACTCCTGATTCTAGCTCATCTTGATACTTTTGCCTATCTTTTTTAGAAGTTTTTTCGTCCTCTATCTTAGCCTTTAGTTCTTTTATCTTTTCATTAGTCAGTTCTCTTTCTCTTTCAAATTTAAGCTCTTCATATTTTTTCATCACATCTTCTTTTTTTACACCATATGAAGCAAGATGAGACATCAAATATTCAAACTCCTTGTCGCTAGGAATTTTCCCACTCTTTTCCGCTGTTCCTGTCTTTGAGGCCACTGTCACAGGGAAATTAGCAAAGGCCTTTTTAGCAAGACCTTCTTTAGATACCTTAACCATTCCCTTGCTCAATTCTTTTAAGTTTTCATCATTTTTAAACTTTATTTTTTCAGACTTATGTTTTGATTTTTCAATTAGCTTACCATTAGGATCTTTGACCTTATCTACAACATTCATCTTTACAAGTTTACCACCATTTGCTATAGCTGCTACATATCTTGCAATCTGTGAAGGATTATAGGCATTTTCCCCTTGTCCAATTGAAAGGTTGAAGGTATCCCCTATACTCCATTTTGCAAAATTAAAATAACTATATACTATATAGTCTGCATCACTTTCTATGTATTCATCTTTAACACCTAATTTAGCTAATCTCTTTATAGTTTCCTTTCTTCCTGGAATATTACTTTCATCAATCCAGTTCACTATAGTTTCTATCTTCTTTTCATATTCGTCCTTATCTTTTTCATAATTAATTCCCTTAAAATGTAGTCTCATAATTCTTTCAAGGGCTAATTTTAACTGCATTTTTGTTTTTTCTACTTTTTCTTTTTCACTTGGAACTTTTCCATTTCTCTCTTCAAGCTGATTTTCAAGACCAGTCCCTTCGTCTAGACCAAACTTTTTAGCATATTGAAGTATCTTCTTTGCTCCCATACCTAAATTCAAATTTTGTCCAGTCATCCAATTTTTATCACTTCCTATTACATAAAAATATACATTACAAGATTCTTGTATAGCCTTGTATAAATTTTCTAGTCCATGATTTTTTCCACCATGATGCCAGACATAGTCTGCAAAATTTCTTTTACCTAACTTTATTACACCTGGGTCATTAATTGTATAGTTGGGATTTAAACCCGACTCAAGAGCTGCCATTGCAGTAATTAATTTAAAGGTTGACCCTGGCTGAAAAGCACCTTGTGTCGCTAAATTCAACAAGGGGTTGGGTGCTAAAAAGTCATTTTTATTTTTGGGTAGGTAGTTATTATAGTCTTTTGAAGTAATTCCACCTGCAAATTTATTAGGATCATAATTAGGAAAACTCGCCATCGATAAAATATCACCAGATTTTACATCTACCGCAACAATTGCTCCTGATTTTGCATTTGGTGCATATTCTCCTACAGATATATCTCCAAACTGGCTTTTAAATGTATTTCCACTTCTTGCTGCCTTTATGGCATCTTCCAGTGATTCTTCTGCCACTTTCTGTAATTTACTATCTAGGGTAAGTTCTACGCTATTGCCTGATTGAGCTGGAGATGACTTCATTTCATCGATTACTCGACCTACGCTATCAACCTTTACCTCCTTATAACCTGGCTTGCCTCTTAACTTTTCTTCATAACTATGCTCTATCCCTGAAAGACCTATTAAATCATTTGCTTCATATCCTTTTTTCTTTAATTCTTCTGCCTTAGAAGATGGAATCTTGCCTACATATCCTAAAACATGAGAAGCTAAACTTCCCTGTGGATAGACTCTCTTTTGCTTTACCTCAACTGAAACTCCCGATAAATTCATTGAGTTTTCTTCTATTTGAGAGACTGTCTCCCTTTTTATTCCTTTTGCTAAAGTTATAGGATTATATTGAGTATATCTTTTAGACTTCAATAAATCCCTTACCAACATTATCTTTCTTGCCTCACTATCTGAGAGTGTTTTTTCTATTTTATAGTATTTATTCCTTATCTCTTCAAATGCTTTCTTAGCATCTATATTGGATTTTAAATGGTAGCTTTCTAACCAGTCTTCCTTATTTTTATCCTCAGTAAATTTCCAATCCTTTACTAATATTGGAGGATAGTAGCCTAGAGAATTTAATTTTGCCTGTAACTTAACAGCATCTAAACTTCTATCTGAAACTGAAAGCACATTATTTTTAATTAAAGAATCCACTATATAATAAAAACACTTCTTAGGAGAATAGGTATTTGGTATTCCATTTTCTGATTTAAATTCTTTTATTTTTTTGTCAAATGTAAAGTAGTATTGTCCCTTATCTACTACTATAGGAAATTCATCTATATATTTTTCTCCATTTCTCTCCAAAATCCCTATTATTGAATAAGCCTTTCTGTTTGGAGTATCTTTTTCATCTTCTCCTTCTTTATTAAAAGAATCCGCTAAAAGCTGAACTGTAAACTCAGGCTTATTTCCTGCTAGTACTATACCATTTCTATCCTTAATTTCACCCCTCGGTGCTTCAACCAATATTTGCTTATATGCTTTTTGATTAGCTAATTTTGAATAGTGAGTATTTCTAACAGTTGTCATAAAAAGAATTTTGGCAAGTATAAGCAAGAGTATTACTATTATAGCTTTATTAATAATAGTTAATCTTTTTTTTGTAATTGAATTTTTCTTCACCTTTGCCACCACTACTCTTCTCTTAATTTTTTAAGTTTTTCTCCAAATATTTTATATCCTAGATAAGCAAAAGCCGTATTTAAAATAGGTATTATTATCAAACCCTTAACTAACACAAGTATTATAGGTGTAGCTTGAAAAAATAGGGCTGAAAATATAGCATTTGCTAGGGAGTATAAGACACTTATTAAAAATACAAATAGGCAAATAATGCCTACCTTATCTTTGAATATTGACTTTTCCACTACTGATATAAAATATGCTATAACAAGGAAAAGAATAGCTGTAATTCCAACTATTCCCCCCGACACTAAATCGCTTAATATTCCCAATATACAGGCAAGTAGCATAGCACTATTTTGACCTATATAAAGAGAAAGATATATTATATAAATCAACAAAAAATTAATACTTACAAAATGACCTATAAAATTTGTAAAAAAGGTCTCTAAAAATATTATTAAAATCCCTATTAAAAAAAGTACTAAATATTTTATATTTTTCATATTTATCACCTACTCAATATTTCTAGGCGGTATTACCATGACATCGTTAAGTTTTTTAAAGTCTACAAAGGGTTTTACTTTTACAAACTTCATAGATTTACTTTTATCATTTATTACCTCTGTAACACTTCCTATTGGTAAATTTTCTGGATATAGACCTAAACCTGAAGTCACAATCTTATCACCCTTTTTAACAGGGGAATTTGAATCGAATAAATACCCTTGTAAAAATTTATTTACATCTGTTAAATTTATTTTTCCTGTAGTTGAAGATCTAGTAATAACCCCCTTATCATCATCTTGTCCTTCTATTTTGAAGGCTACTGAAGCCCTTGTATCTACCAAAGATATCGCCTTTGCATACTTATTACTTACACTGTAAATAATGCCTACAACACCTTGACCATTTATCACTATGCTATCTTTTTTAATTCCATTGTCTGCTCCAGCATCTATTACAAATGATTGATACCAGTCTCCATCATTTTTTCCTACTATTCTCGCTGATACATGGCGAATCCTAGCATCACCGTGTACATAATTTAAAGCTTTTTTTAATTTTTCAAATGACTTAAGCTTATTATCATCACTTTTTAATTCTACTATCTCTTGCTTTAATTTTTCATTTTCTTGAGTTAATTTTTTTAACTTATTCGCATTCGATTTAAAATGTAGCATATCGCCTACTAGCTCAGCTACTGCATCTATTCCTTCATTAGTATATTTACCTAAATCCATAAAAGCTTGTCCAACTACAGTATTTTCCAAAAATACTAATTTGTCACTATTAAAAATTGAAATTACCGAAAAGAAAATTACTACTATTAGTATAAGAGTAGTGCCTACTGTTTTTACTGTAAATCTTCTTTTACTATCTTTCTTTAACTTCAAAACTATCACCACTAACTTTCAGCATTAATTTTAACAATGCTGTTAAATATAAATTCATCTTCTATAGTTCTTCCTGTTCCTATCACTACACATTCAATAGGATTTTCAGCAATTTTCACTTTTAAATCCGTTTCAATTTCTATTAACTTATCTAGATCTTTTAAAAGAGCTCCTCCTCCTGCAAGAGTAATTCCATTTTCCATTATATCCGCAGCTAGTTCAGGAGGTGTATCTTCTAGTGTCGATCTTATCGCATCTATTATTTGACTTACTGGTTCTTTTATAGCTTCTCTTATTTCTGTAGAGCCTATAATAATAGTTCTAGGAAGGCCTGTTAAAATATCTCTACCGCTAACTTCCATCTCTTTTTCTATTTCATCTGGATAGGCAGATGCTATTGCTAGCTTAATCATTTCTGCTGTTTTTATACCTATTGCGATGTTATATTCCATTCTAACAAAATTTATTATCGCTTCATCAATTTCACTTCCTGCTATTCTAATAGAATTTGCTACTACTATTCCTCCTAGAGATATTACCGCTATTTCAGAAGTTCCCCCACCTATATCTACTATCATATTTCCTTCTGGATCATTTACATTCAATCCTGCTCCAATCGCAGCAGACATTGGCTCATCTATAATAAATACTTCTCTAACTCCAGCCTGTATGGCAGCTTCTTCTATTGCCTTTCTTTCTACCTTAGTAATTCCATATGGCACAGCTATTATGACCCTCGGACTTACCACGCCTTTTGACGCTTTTTGTATGAAATAACTAATCATGGCCTGAGTAGCTTCAAAATCAGAAATAACGCCATCGCTGATTGGTTTTATTGCCACAATATTTTCTGGAGTCCTACCTACCATTTCATTTGCTCTTTCACCAATTGCAAGTATTTCATTATTGTCCTCTCTTATAGCTACTACTGATGGTTCATCAAGGACTATGCCCTGCCCCTTTATATAAACAAGAGTATTTACTGTTCCTAGGTCAATACCCATATCATTTGTAATTATATTATTAATGTTAGATCCAAAAATTTTATCAAAGAAACCCATTTTTACCTCCTATATTTTATCTTTACGAACTTTTAAAGCTAATAACCCAAATTCTATCTGATGGATTTTTAGCAAAATATCTATTATACTTTTTATTAAACTTTATTGTTTTTACTAAATTTAGCTCAAAATTAAATTTTCATAAAAAATTATCTACTTAGATGCTAATTTTTTATATTTTTACAAGCTAACTCCATTATAGTATATCACATATAAGATAAAGATTTACTTACAAATCAGTAAAATTTTAAAGTTTAAAACTCTACTAACTAGAGAGCAGACTCACATCATTATATTTTTAATTTTAGCATTTAGAGCTAAACTAAACATTAACTAGCCATTATTTTATAGGGAAAGTTCGCTTTATTTTTTAATGATAAAATATATTTTTGGTTTTTTTATTTTCAAATTAAAGGCTATATCAGGGATTCTTCTTTTAAACTATAGTATTGACCATCTCCTATTACTATATGGTCTAATACTTCTATGCCTATTATCTTTCCAACCTCTATTAATCTTTCAGTTATCCTTATATCTTCCTGAGATGGTTTTGGGTTTCCTGATGGATGATTATGCATTAATATTACTGAATTTGCACTCTTTCTAATGGCTTCTACAAATACCTCTCTTGGATGAACTATTGATGAATTTAGGCTTCCTATTGAAACATCTACATCTGATATTATTTCATTTTTTGTGTTAAGTAAGATAACTTTAAAAATTTCTTTTTTCATATATCTTAATTCTTCCATATAATAGATGTAGACATCCCATGGATTTTTGATTTTGTACTTTTCAGGAATATATGTAGATACTCTATTTCCCAACTCAAGGGCAGCTTTTATAATACTTGCCTTGGAAGGACCTACTCCATCTATTTCACAAAGCTCATCTATGCTCATCTCATGCAAACCCCTAATTCCATTTTCACTGTTTTTTATTATTAAAGAGCTTAAATCTAAGGCGTTATATTTTTTATTTCCTGTTCTGATAAGAATTGCCAAAAGTTCTGAATTTGAAAGATATTTTACCCCCTTTGTCATCAATTTTTCTCTAGGCTTTTCATCGTCATTCATATCTTTAATTCTAATTTCCATTTTTACCTCCTTATCTTTTTATTTTGATCCATATTTAATAAGAGAAGCTTTTTAATGTATAGAATACCTATATATTTATAGGCTAAATATATAAAAAAAGCTACTATGTAAATTTCATAGTAGCTTTTTTATATTTATTTTCTATTAAGAAATATTATTTTGCCTCTGTTTGATTAGCCTTTTCTTCAGGCTTTACAGTTTCAGCAGGCTTAACTGCTGGCTTTTTTCTTTCCTTTGGCTTAATTACCTTTGTTGGACACTTAGTAGCACACTTATTACACTGCTTACACTTGTCGTAATCAATTCTTGCAAGTTTATTTTCAAATATGATTGCATCGAATGGACATTCTTTTTGACATAGTCCACAACCTATACAACCTACTGAACAATTTTCCTTAACTGCCTTACCAAAGTCTTTTGACATACAGTCAATCATTACACCCTTATTAGCTGGCTTGCTTTCTATTAATCCCTTAGGACAAACTTCCATACATTTACCACAGTTGACACATTTTTCTTCATCTACAACTGCTACACCATTTACTATGTGTATTGCATCAAACTTACATACCTGAACACATGTACCAAGTCCAAGACATCCGTATGAACATCCCTTTGGTCCACCAATTAATGAAGCAGCAGATCTACAATCTGTAATACCACTGTATTCATATTTATTCTTAGCAGATTCACAATCACCCTTACATCTTACATGGGCTATCATTTTTTCTCCAGAACCTGCTTCTACACCCATTATTCCTGCTACTTTTTCAGCAACAGCAGCTCCACCTACTGGACATCCATTTACTGGAGCTTCTCCTTTTGCGATTGCAGCGGCCAAACCACCACAACCAGGGTAACCACAACCACCACAGTTTGCCCCTGGCAATACTGTCAGTATCTCAGCTTCCCTTTCATCCACTTCAACAGCGAATTTCTTTGAAGCAAAGTCAAGGATTATACCAAAGATAAGACCAAGTAATCCTAGGACTATTACCGCATATACAATAAGCATTCTTTAGTACCTCCTCTTATAATTTTATTAGACCTGTAAAGCCTAAAAATGCAATTGACATTAGGCTGGCAGATATAAGTGTTATAGGGAATCCTTCAAAAGCTTCCTGTACATTTGCCAATTCAAGTCTTTCTCTTATTCCTGCAAATATTACTATTGCAAGTGTGAAACCTATACCAGCACCAACGCCGTTGATTAAAGTTTCAATTAAATTATAGTTCTTAGTTATATTTACTATTGCTATACCAAGAACCGCACAGTTTGTTGTAATAAGAGGTAAGAATACTCCTAGAGCCTGATATAGTGAAGGTGAAGTCTTCTTTATTACCATTTCAACGAACTGAACTATAGATGCTATTACAAGGATAAATGCTATTGTCTGTAAAAACTCAAGACCTGCCTTGTTTAATATCATCTGTATGAAGTATGTTATCACAGAAGCCAACGCTATAACGAATGTAACGGCAACTCCCATACCAATTGCTGTATCTGTTTTCTTAGAAACTCCAAGGAATGGACAAATACCAAGGAACTGAGAAGTGATAACATTATTTACTAGAACTATATATAAAAATAATAGTATTAATTTCATTATCTACACCCCTTTACGCCTTTTTCTTAGTAATCTTGTTAAATATAGCCATTAAAAATCCTAGAGTTAAGAATGCACCAGGAGGCAATATAAATAACAATGTGTTAAATGTTGCTGGTAGGAATGTAAATCCGAAGATACTTCCTGCTCCTAATATTTCTCTTACTGCACCTAGAATTGTAAGTGCTATTGTAAATCCAAGACCCATACCTATACCATCTACAAATGAAGCTGCTGGACCATTCTTACATGCAAAACTTTCTGCTCTTGCAAGTATTAGACAGTTAACAACTATTAGTGGTATATAAAGACCTAGAGCTTTATCTAGTGCTGGTACATATGCCTTTAGTAGCATTTGTACTATTGTAACGAATGTAGCTATAACTACTATAAAACAAGGTATTCTTATTTTGCCTGGAACGATTTTTCTAAGTAGTGATATTGCAAGATTTGAACATGCAAGAACTACTGCTGTAGAAAGTCCCATACCCATACCGTTTATTGCTGAACTTGTAACAGCTAGTGTTGGACACATACCTATTACCTGAACAAAGGTAGGGTTCTCATCGATTATACCATTTTTGAAAATTTTACCTAAATTACTCATCTTTTGACCCTCCTTTATTTATTTAAAGATTCAAATACCTTGATAGCATCATTTACACCGCTTGTTACAGCTTTTGATGTAATTGTTGCTCCAGATATTGCCTTTATTTCATTATCTTTTGGTGTTCCACCCTTTATTACTTCAAGTTCCTTAGCTTCCTTGCCCTTGTACTGACCATTGAAAGCTGGATCTGTAGATTTGGCACCAAGACCTGGAGTTTCTGAGTTATTACCT
>RCNI01003008.1_pt1 | contig 11459 bp, 10 predicted proteins | sample 2041151 | NCBI WGS metagenome assembly RCNI01 (sample SAMN09708214, study PRJNA481090) | feces metagenome | isolation source: feces | place: Antarctica: Albino Rookery
ACCGACCCCTGGGGCATTAAGGTCAACCGTGTGGAGCTGAAGAACATCCTGCCTCCTCAGGATATCCAAAGTTCCATGGAAAAGCAGATGAAGGCAGAGCGTGACCGCCGGCAGGCAATCCTGCAGGCAGAAGGCCAGAAGAAGTCCGCCATTTTGATTGCAGAAGGCGAAAAGGAATCTGCTATTTTGCGTGCGGATGCCGAAAAGCAGGCAGCTATTTTGCGTGCAGAGGCAGATAAGCAGGCCGCAATTCTGAAGGCAGACGGCGAAGCTCAGGCAATCCGCATGGTTCAGCAGGCTCTGGCAGATTCTCTGGAGATGCTGAACGAAAAGTCCCCCAATGATCAGGTCATCAAGCTCAAATCCATTGAGGCGATGGAAAAGGTCGCCGACGGTAAGGCCACCAAGATCATCATTCCCTCTGAGATTCAGGGCATGGTGGGTATGGCAAACGGCATCATTGAAGGCGTGAAGAATAACTAAAAATCCATAAAAAAGGACGGTGTGATGAATTCACACCGTCTTTTTTTAGATTTCCTTGTACATGGCACCGGCATCGTCCTTGCGGACATTGTCTGCCACCAGCACTACTTCCACCGCAATGGTTCTGGGGCCCATGGAGATTTCAATCTTATCTCCGGGCTTTACGTCATAACTGGCCTTGACCACCCGGCCGTTGACGCTGATGCGTCCGTTGTCACAGGCTTCGTTGGCAACGGTGCGGCGCTTAATGAGCCGGGAGACCTTCAAATATTTATCCAGCCGCATACTTATTTACCTACCGCATCCTTCAGCGCTTTGCTGGGCTTGAATACGGGAACCAGTGTGGCAGGAATCTGAATGGCTTCCTTGGTAAGGGGGTTGCGGCCCGTCCGTGCCTCTCTGTACTTGGTTTCAAAGATGCCGAAGCCGGTCAGCTGTACCTTGTCGCAGTTTACCATAGCCTCGGTAATGGTGTCTACGGTGGCGTTGATGACACGCTCGGCATCCTTTTTGGACAGGCCGGATTTTTCTGCAACGGCAGCAATCAGTTCTGTTTTGTTCATAGTAATTAACCTCTTTTTAAATTAGAATGTGTGGAAATCGGGGGAAATTCTGTTACAGATGGAGAAGTCTGGCGATTTTGTCGCCCTTGGGCAGCAGGCAGCAGTCCTCTCTTGTGACGGCTTTGCACAGAATCACTGCCACAAAATACACAATGACACCTACAATGATGGGAATGCCGCACAGCAGCACATGGCTTCCGTCTCTGCCCAGCAGAGCCATCAGACCCTCGTAGCTTCCAAAGACCGCAGCACCCATAATGGCGGCAGGAATCACAGGACGCAGAAGATTTTTAAGCAGTGCAGGCTTCTGAGGAACCACCCGGCTGATGGCAAACAGGTTCATAACGCTGATGCACAGATAGCAAAGCGCCGCACCGATGGGAGCGCCGGCAATGCCGATGGCAGGGTTGCCTACCAGCAGATACACAACCACCAGCTTCATCACACCGGACAGCAGCATGTTGATGACCGGAATGTGGGCCTGCCCGTGGGACTGAAGCACGGCGTTGGTGTACTGGATAATGGCGTACAGGAAAATGCTTATGCTTAAAATCCGCATCAGATTGGCGGCAATGTCCAGCTTTTCGCCGCTGTAACCGCCCAGAAGTGCCATTACGGGTCGGGCCAGCAGGAACAGACCCACGGTGCAGGGCAGGCTCAGAAGGCCTGCAATTCTGGCGGCAGATTCTTCGGTGGCCTTTACAGCCTTGTGGTTATCCAGCGTAAGCTGGGCCGTAATGGTGGGCAGAACACTGGTGGCGATGGGAATCATAAAGGCGCAGGGCATGTTGAAAATGGTCTGAGCCATGCCGTAAATACCGCGCATGGTGTCGGCGGTGTTCTGGCTGAGGCCGTTGGAGGTCAGCAGCTGACCCATATACAGCTTGGTTTCCAGCACCGTCAGCAGCTGCAAGCCCGCGGAGCCGATGGTAATGGGAATGGCGATTGCCAAAAGGCCCTTTACCGTTGCCCCATAGGTAAGGGGCGTGTCGCCGGACTTGGGAAGATCCCGATAGGCAGGCCGGAACTTACCGAACAGGTAAATAACCGAAAACAGGCAGCTGATGGTAACGCCCAAAATGGCGCCGCCTGCAGCCAGGGCAATGCTTTTGGTGCGGGAGATAATGAGGTAAGCCGCCGCAAGGCCTGCCGCCAGCTTAATAAAGGCTTCCAGCACCTGGCTGTTGGAGGTGGGGCGCATGTTGCCCTGGCCCTGGAAGAAGCCCCGGAATGCGGACATAATACACATCAGCAGGGCGCAGGGGCCTAAGCATGCAATGGCGGCCCAGGCATCGGGCTGATGCTGGAAGGCTGCCAGCTCATGGCAGAAAAGGGTCATCAGCAGACTGCTGACGATACCCAGCCCCAGGAAAATACCCTGAGCGGTTTTGTAGATCCGCCGGATCTGGTTGGTGTGTCCCAGGGCATCAGCCTGGCTGATCATGCGGCTCATGGCGATGGGAAGACCGGCGGTGGAAATCATCAGCAGCACCGAGTAAATATCGTATGCGGTCATGAAATAGCCGTATCCCTGGTCGCCGATGATCATTTTCAGAGGGATTTTATACAGAGCGCCAACCAACTTTACAATGGCGGTAGCCATAGCAAGGAGCGCGGCACCATGAAGGAAGGATTGCTTCTTTTGGGAATCTGACATGGGGGCCTCCTTAAGCTTTGGGTTCTGCAAAAATGCGGGGAATTACGTATTCGGTAATCTCTTCCACAACGGACTTTAAGTCAATGGTGGGGAACTGGCCGTTTTGATAGAGAATTTTGCCCCGAACCATAGTCATGGCCACATCGCCGCCCTTGGCGCTGAACACCAGACCGCTGACCACATTGTGGCAGGGCATAAGGTGGGGTGCGGAAAAATCCAGAAGGGCAATATCTGCATCAAAGCCCACCTTCAGCATGCCAGTGTTTTCGGCACGGCCCTGGGCACGGGCACCGCAGACGGTAGCCATCATGAGGGCTGCGGAGGCAGGCAGAGCGGCGGAATCTCCGGAGACGGTGCGCTCGCCCATTGCGGCGGCACGCATCACTTCGAACATGTCCAGATTTCCGCACTCAATGGCACCGCCGGTGCCAAGGGCCACATTCATACCGGCCTTTACGCTCTGAGCAATGGGAGTGGAGGGACAGCCTTCCTTACCGTAGGCAATGGGGGTGGCAACTGCCGTCACCTTGTGCTTGCCCAGAAGCTTTCGCTCCTCCTCGGTGAGGGCAACACAGCCTGCGGCGGTGGTGGGAACCCGGAATACCCGGTGGCAGTTCAGAAGCTCTGCCGGGCCGAGGCCGGTTCTGTCCAGACAGGAATCGGCTTCCTGCTGCGTTTCAGCCAGATGCAGCTGCATACCAAGACCTTTTTCTGCGGCGTAGTCCGAAATACTCTCCCAGAGCAGGTGATTGCTGGTGTATTCAGCGTAGATGCCTGCATCCACACGGATGCGGCCCCCGTCAAATCCGTTCCAGGTGTCTGCCATCCGGCAAAGCTCCTTGCACTGCTCGTCGGTTTCAAAGTCGAACTCCTCGTTTTCGTCAATAAACCGATAGGCGGACAGGGCGATATTTGCCTTAATGCCGCTTTCTGCCACGGCTTCGGCAACGGCCTGGGGATAGTAGTAAAGATCCGATACGGAGGTAATGCCGAACCGCAGACATTCGGCGATGCCCAGAAGGGCAGAGGCTTTTGCGCTGCGATTGTCCATTTTGCACTCTTTTTGCAGCTGCTGCTCCAATGCCTCCCCACGGGGGTTGTCGTCTAAGAAGCTGCGCAGGGCAGTGGTGGACAGGTGGGTGTGGCAGTCCACAAGACCGGGCATGGCAACCATGCCGGTGCCGTCAATAATGGTCTTGGGGGCTTCTTCCGGTGCTTTTTTCCCGATATAAGAGATTTTTCCGTCAGCGACGCCTAAATATGCACCGAAAAGCACTTCCATTTTTTCATTCATCGTCACAACGGTGACGTTGGAAAGTAAAGTATCCAATTAAACGCTTCCTTTCATCAGCCGGAACATTTTTTCTTTCTGCTCCAGGATGTTATCCAGCTGCTCAATATACTGCTCCGGGAACTTGGGGTTATGGAATCGGCACAATGACCCGTCGGGGAAATTGACCTTGTTCATACCGCCGCCGCCCAAAGACAGAATGCTGTGCAGCTCTTCCATCATGTAGATATTATACAGACAGTCCAGGTCGTTTTTGCTCCAACCCACGTTTTCAAAACTGCCGGACATATATTTTTGACGATACAGGTAATAGGGCTTGTAGCCCAGAGCACGCAGCGTGTCGTTTGCGTACTCAACCATCCGGGCCACCTCCTGCTGCTGAGGCAGATTTTCCCGCTTTTCAAACAAGTCGGCGCCTTTCTTGAGAGCCAGAGTGTGGACGGTGATGTTGGCAGGATCCAAAGCGGCCACCTGGTCCAGACTGTCGCAAAAGCCCTCATAGCTGTCCTTGGGAAGACCTGCAATCAAGTCCATGTTGATGGCAGTAAACCCGGCGCTTTGAGCCAGCCGGTAGGAGCGGACAATATCTTCTGCCGTGTGGGGTCTGCCGCAGGCCCTGAGAACCGGATCCTGCATGGTCTGAGGATTGATGCTGATCCGATCGGCACCGTGGCGGCGGATGGTCAGCAGCTTTTCTTCGTCCAAGGTATCGGGACGACCGCCTTCTACGGTAAACTCAATGCACCGGGAAAGGTCGAAGCAGTCCCGGATCCGATCCAGAAGCTCCGCCATCTGGGTGCTTGTGAGGGTGGTGGGGGTGCCACCGCCTATGTATATGGTACGTATGGTTCTGCCGGAATTTTCCAGAAGTTTTCCGGTCAGTTCCAGTTCTTTGTAAAGGGCCTTTAAATAGGGGTCAATCAGCTCCGTCCGCTTGCCGATGGTGCGGCTGACAAAGCTGCAGTAGGTACACCGGGTGGGACAGAAGGGAATACCCACATACAAAGAAAGATCTTTTTCGTCCATGGCGGATACGGCCTTTACGGTGGAAACAGAGCAGTCCACTGCCAGACGCCGCCGGGGCGCTGTTACATAGTACACGTCTTTTAACATTCTGTCTGCGGATGCAGGAGTGCCGCCTTCCAGCATATGCTTGGTGGAAAGCTTGGTGGGGCGTACCCCGGACAGAGCGCCCCAGGCCGGAGCCTCGGGCAGGTGGGGAAGGGCAGCCAGATAGTAGCTTTGCTGCAGAATCTGACGGCGGAGCCGTGTGGTTTCTTGATCTTTTTTCAGCCGCTTGGCACTGCGTGTGGATTTCCCGTGCAGGGTGATTGTGGTAACGGCGGTGAGCCACTGCTCCCCCCGGTGCAGCCGGGAGACGGCAACACCGCCATCGGTATCCATTTGGGTGGGAAAGAGGGCCATTTGCAGCTGCTCTACTGCATAACGATCCTCATGGCCCACAAGTTCTAGTTTCATACTTCGCCTTTCATGTAGGGGTTAAATCTGCGTTCGTAAGATAAGAAGGTGCTGGGACCGTGACCGGGATAGACCGTGTAGTCCTCCTTGATTTCGGCGAGGCGCTTTAAGGACTGGGCCATCGTCTGGGGATTGCCGCCGGGCAGATCGGTTCTGCCGCAGGAACTGCGGAACAGAGTGTCCCCCGAAAACATGGCGTTTTCACACACAAGACATACAGAGCCGGGGGTGTGACCGGGGGTGCAGAGCACCTTAAAGGTAAGACCTGCCAAGGTAAGGGTGTCGCCCTCGCCGTAAAGGTCTGTGTAGTAAAGAGGGCCTGCGGTAAGGGCCGGAGGCATGGAAAGATCCTCCTGGCACAGGTAGACGGCGCAGTCCGTCTCTGCCGCCAGCTCCCGGACGGCTCCCACATGGTCAAAATGTCCGTGGGTCAGCAAAATGGCCTCGATTTCCTTGTTTTCCTGGGCCAGTCTCTGCAGAACCTGCTCCGGATGGTAGCCCGGATCAATAACAACGCATTTCTGGGAACCCTCCTGGGATACCAGGTAGCAGTTGGTTTCGTAAGAGCCTAAGGGCATGATAATGATCTGCATAATAGCCTCACTTTCTTCTGGGCGCTTCCATCAGCTGTTCGGTGTCCAAAATAAGGGTCACCGGGCCGTCATTCAGGGATTCTACCTTCATATCGGCGCCGAAGCGGCCGTGCTGAGGGGGATAGCCCAGCTCTTCACAGATGGACAGGAACTTTTCGTACATGGCATTTCCCAGCTCGGGGCCTGCGGCCTCGGTAAAGCTGGGACGGCGGCCCTTGCGGCAGTTGCCATACAGGGTAAACTGACTTACCACCAGAACTTGGCCCTGCACGTCGGAAAGACCCAGATTCATTTTGCCGTTTTCATCCTCAAAGACCCGAAGGCCCAGAGCTTTTTCGGCCAGATACCGGCATTCCTTTTCCGTATCCTCCGGGCCGACACCCAGAAGGATCAGAAATCCTTTGCCGATCTTGCCTACGGTCTGACCGTCAATGGCCACCGAGGCGGAAGTTACTCTTGTTAGTACAGCACGCATTTCGTGACACTTCCCTTGAAATTTCTATTGATGGACATTGCCCATGGAAGGGCAATGTGAGAGGAGATACAGGATAAGCAGGCATTGCCTAAAAATAAAGCCTATCAACGATTGCCCGGTACACGATACCGAGCCGTACCCAAAGGCCTGACGATCACAGACCAGATTCGGCACGTATTTCATCCAAGCAATGTTTGACACTTTCTTGTACCAAACAAGAAAGTACCCAAAGAAGTCAGCAAAGGGGAGGCTATTGTAGTGCTTGCTCCCGCAATCACAGCCACCTCCCCTTTGATCCTCTCCAGGCCCGCCTTAACGGCAGTGGAGAGGAATGTTTCGGTTGACCGGCCCGGAGATTGTGGGAATTTGGTAGATTTTACTTCTATATTACAAGTTTTCTCTCCGATAACGACACCGAGCCGTACCCAAAGGTCTGACGATCACAGACCGGGTACGTCACGCATTGGGTGTGGGCCCTGCCCAGAGAAAACGTTTCGAGCATTTCCGGTTGAGCGATACCGAGCTGGTACCCAATGGTGTAACGAACATAGACCGGGTATGTCACGCATTGGGTGTGGGCCCTGCCCACTAATTGTGGCCCCGGCGTGCGCCCAGAACATCCCGGATGTTCAGAAGCTTGTTGCGAATCATATCCAGCTCCGCAACATTTTTCACTTCAAAGCGCAGGGTAAACACACTGTGTCCCCCGGGCAGATCCTTGCCCACCAGCTCCTTGACCCGAACCCTTGAGGTGGTCATGGTGGTGGCAAGATCCAGAAGCAGACCGTCACGGGTAATGCAGTCCAGCTCCAGGGTGGTCTCGAAGGGCTGATCCTCCTGGTTTGCCCAGCGCACCCGAACCCAGCGAGCGGCCTGAATGGGGTCGTCCCGGTGAGCGGCGTTGGGACAGTCTGCCCGGTGAATGCTGACACCGAAGCCCTTAGTGATGAAGCCCACAATGGCGTCACCGGGTACAGGCGTGCAGCACTTGGCAAACTTAATCATGCACGAATCAATATCCTCAACCACGACTCCGTTGATGGCATGGCGGTTGCGTTTTGCATTGTCGGTATCCGGGAAGGTCTTAAGAGGCAGGTTCTGCTTGTCGTTTGCCTGGGCCTTGACGGCCTTGTTGATGTCGTCACGGATGCGGCCTACGGCCTTCACCGCAGTAAGACCGCCGTAGCCGATGGCGGCATACATGTCTTCCCATGTGTCAAAGGCCAGCTTTTTGAGAAGCTGGGGACTGAATTCCGGATCAATGGTGATGCTAAGAGGCAGTCCGGCCCGGCGCATCTCTGATTCAAAGGAGGCACGTCCGTGAGCCACATTCTCCTCCCGCTTTTCCTTTTTGAACCACTGCTTGATCTTGGTGCGGGCCTGGTTGGATTTGCAGGTGTTGAGCCAGTCACGGCTGGGTTTGGCAGACTTGGAGGTGATAATCTCCACAATGTCGCCGTTTTCCAGAGGGGCATCAATGTTGCTGATGCGTCCGTTGACCTTGGCACCCACCAGTGAGTTGCCCACTCCGGAGTGGATGGCATAGGCAAAGTCAATGGGGGTAGAGCCTGCCGGAAGGGACACAATCTTGCCCTTGGGGGTAAAGATGAAAACCTCATCGTTGAACATGTCAATTTTGAGGGAGTTAACATAATCTTCTGCATCCGTGTCCTGCTGATTTTCCAGCAGACGGCGCACCCACTCGAAGTCCTTTTCGTTGCCGTTTCCGGTGCCCTGTTTGTATTTCCAGTGGGCGGCAATACCGTATTCGGCAGTCTCATGCATCTGCCAGGTACGGATCTGCACCTCGAAGGGAATGCCTTGAGAGCCGATGACGGTGGTGTGCAGACTCTGATACATGTTGGGCTTGGGGGTGGAAATATAGTCCTTAAACCGTCCGGGCACCAGATTGAACAGGTCGTGGACGTGGCCCAGCACGTTGTAGCAGTCGGGGATGGTGTCCACAATGACCCGGAAGGCGTAGATGTCGTACAGCTCGTCCATGGTCTTACCCTGGGCATTCATCTTCCGGTAGATGGAGTACACATGCTTAATGCGCCCGTAGGTTTTGTTGTGGATGCCCATGCTCTGGAGCCGGTCGGTGATTTTGCCCTGAATGGTGCGCATAAATGCCTCGTCCTGCTCCTTGTGGGCGGAAAGATACGACATAATGTCGTGGTATCCGGCAGGATCCAGATAGCGCAGAGCCAGATCTTCCAGCTCCCATTTGATCTTCTGCATACCAAGACGGTGGGCAAGGGGGGCGTAAATATCCATAGTCTCCCGGCATTTGCTGATCTGCTTTTCCGGGGTCTGGTACTGCATGGTGCGCATATTGTGGAGCCGGTCGGCGATTTTGATCAGCACTACCCGGATGTCCTTGGACATGGCCATGAACATCTTCCGCAGATTTTCCATCTGCTGCTGCTCGGAGCTGGAAAAATTGGCACGGGTCAGCTTGGTAACCCCTTCCACCAGCTCGGCGGTGGTGGTTCCGAATTTTTTGGCGATGTCATCGTGAGAGGCATCGGTATCTTCAATGCAGTCGTGGAGCAGAGCACCCAGTACCGCATCCACGTCCAGTCCCATCTCTGCCACGATCTCGGCGACTGCCAGAGGGTGGATGATATAGGGGGAACCGTCTTTGCGAAGCTGGTTTTTGTGCTTCTCCTGTGCGTATTCAACGGCTTTGTCGATAATTGTCATATCAGTGCCGGGCATATACTTCTGAATGGCCTGATACAGCGAGCCGTAATGTTCAGAAAAACTTTCCATAGTTATGATATCTCCTTTGCAGACAACAGGTGCTGCATGGTCTGGCTCTGGTTGATATCCACTTTACCCTTACCGGGAACCAGACGTATATTGATAAATTTGTGGAAGCGCTGAGTTTCCAGCAGACCCACATCGGAAAAAATGTCCAGACAGGTGAGCAGGGTACCCAGAGTCATGGGCAGGTTGGACCAGCGGACGATCTTGCGGCACAGACACATGGGGGTCTCCTGCAGATCGGAGTCGGTAACGCCGGTCAAATACCGCCAGATGGCGGCAAGCGTAGCTCTGCTGGGAAGCAGATTTTCGGCATCCTCCGGGGAGATGGTACCGGCGCAAAGGGACAGATAGTCGCTGTAGTCCTCGGAGCAGAGAGCTTTGCAGGAAGGACGAATATCCATCACATTCATCTGCACGCTGCGCTCGTTCCGGTATTCGTTGACCTGAGGGGCAAAGGCAATGTCCACAAGATCCCCCTGGCAGATAGATGCGGACTGGGGGGTGGCGGAAAAATAGATGGCGTTGAAGCCGTAGCGCCCGGACTGAAGCCGCAGACGCATGTGGCGGCCGCCGCCCACCAGATTGATCCGCTCTATGTACAGATCCTTCATCACAAGAACCGGCTTGGGACAGCCGTTTCCGCAGGGTTCCAGAGCATCCAAAGAGTCAATGTTGCCCAGCGTCAGCAGCTCCGGCGGAATGACACAGTCCGCTTCCAGCTGGGTTCTGGGGGCACCGTCGCTGTAGTAAGCCTTTGCCAGAGCGCAGATTTTCTCCCGGAAAGCGGGAATCTGCTGCCGGTGAATGGTAAAGCCTGCCGCCAGCTCGTGACCGCCGTAGCTCTCCAGCAGGTCGGACAGAGAGGACAAAGAGGCAAACAGATTAAAGCCCCCAAAGCTGCGGGAGCTGGCCTTGCCGTGATCCCCATCCAGACAGATAAGGAAGGTGGGGCAGCAGTATTCTTCTGCAATGCGGCTGGCAACAATGCCCACAACGCCCTGGTGCCAGCTTTCGTCTGCCAGAACAATGGCATCCGGGGTGGCGCCGTTGGGCAGCATTTCCACAGCCTGCTGGTAGATTTCCGATTCCACAGCCTGCCGCTGGCGATTTAAGTCGCAAAGGGCCTTGGCAGTCTCCAGTCCCTTTTCCATATCCTCCGTAAGGAACAGCTCCACAGCCAGATCGATCTGGCCCATGCGTCCGGCTGCATTGATCCGGGGACAGAGCAGATAGCCTACGGTGGAGGAAGAAAGGGAGGTCGGCTCACAGCCGCTCTGCTGAATGAGGGCCGCCAGACCGGGACGGGTGGTGTGCCGCAGAGATTCCAGACCCCGGGCCACAAATACCCGGTTTTCCCCATGAAGGGGCATTACGTCAGCCACGGTACCCAGACACACCATGTCGGCATATTCTTTTAAAATTTCTTCCTGACTGCCGCACAGGGCGGAAGCCAGCTTGAAGGCAACACCTACGCCGGACAGCTCCTTGTGGGGATAGCCTCCGTCGGGCCGGTGGGGATCCACAACGGCAATGGCCTCCGGCAAAATATCCTTGCATTCGTGGTGGTCGGTAATAACCAGGTCAATACCCAGCTGTTTGCACAGCTGTGCTTCCTCCACAGCGGTGATACCGCAGTCCACGGTAATGATGAGCTTTACCCCCAGCTGGTGCAGAGAGTGGATGGCAATGGGGTTAAGGCCATAGCCTTCTTCCAGTCTGCCGGGAATGTAGGGGACACAGTCAGCACCGTTGCGGCGCAGAAAATCCGTCAGCAGGCAGGTGGAGGTAACACCGTCCACGTCATAATCGCCGAACACGGCAATTTTTTCGCCTCGCTCCATGGCAAGGCCGACCCGACCGGCGGCTAAATCCATGTCCGTCATCAGAAAGGGGTCCAGTAAGGGGGAGTTGCAGTCTAAGTAACGATGAGCCTGTTCGGGGGATTCAATGCCCCGGGCAGACAGTACCATAGCGGCCAGGGGAGCATAGCCGCCCTGAGCCAGCGCGTTCACAGCAGCCATCTTCGGCTGTGACACTTTCCAAGTTCCGTATTTCAAAGCATTACACATCCAATTATATCATTTTCTTGATATTATACCAAAAAAACAAGGGATACACAATAGGATAGTGGGGATAAAAATAAAAT
>RCNI01003285.1_pt1 | contig 11452 bp, 11 predicted proteins | sample 2041151 | NCBI WGS metagenome assembly RCNI01 (sample SAMN09708214, study PRJNA481090) | feces metagenome | isolation source: feces | place: Antarctica: Albino Rookery
CGCCGTACCACCGGTACCTGCGCTGCACATCAGCGTGACCTGACCACCGCTATCAAGCGTGCACGTCAGATTGCTCTGCTGCCCTACGTTGCTGACTAATTGTCAAATCCAGCACCCTGAAACTTCGGTTTCAGGGTGCTTTTTTATGAAAAAATCTCCGGTTCTGCTGAGCAGCCGGAGATTTTTTGTTATTGTGCTTTCTTCACTTCATCCATGAGGTGCCTGCCGGTCTTTTCCAGCAGCACCCCGGCACTTTCCCACAGCTCCCGGGGCAGAGCTTCAAAATAGCCATGGGTCTCGAAGGTCATTTCCCCTTGGTAGCCGATTTCTCCCAGAGCTTTCGTTACCGCAGCCCAGTCCACTTTCCCAAGATAAGGCATGGTATGCAGATCCCGCTGCCCATCCACATCGTGGACATGAAGCGCCCTGAGATACTTTTTCCCAAGCACCCGGATTGCCTCTGCCGGATCTACGCCAACCAGTACGCAATGTCCAATGTCCAGGCAGCCCACAATCCAGGGACTGTCCACCTGCTGCAGCACCCAGAGAAATTCCTCCGGCTTTCCGCAGACACCCACCGACGGTGCCTGCTTTTCTTCGTCCCATTCCCACATATTTTCTGCGCACACCTGAATCCCCAGTGCCTCACAGTAAGGGATCAGCCGCTTATAAAATTCCACTGCCATGGTAAGCAGTGCTTCCCGGTTTTCCTGATAGGGAAGATGCTCCGGCGGATGCACCACAATTCGTGGAACTTCCAGCAGAGAGGCGATTTCCATGGAGCGAACGATTTTGCAAAACGCCATCCGGTCAAATTCTTCCCGCCCTTCGGTGGAAGGGAAAGGCGCATGCGCCTGTAAAAAGTCGATGCCCAGTTCCCAGCTCAGCGCCAGAAGCCGTTCTGCCCACTGCTTATAATCCTTCATCCACAGGGTATTTTCCGTTTCAAAAAGGTTAAAAAAGGACAGATCCACCCCATCAAATCCCGATTTTGCCAGGAAGCGGACTGCCTCCTCATATCCCAGTTCCCGATCCAGCACATCCGTCTGGTTTACCAATCTCATAGCAGCGCCTCCTGTGTTTTTCTACAGTATACCACAGGATTTCTGCTGCCGCAACGCTGCTTACGCCGCCATGGCGATCCTGCGCAGTACCAGCGTGAAAATCTGCTGAAAGCTCATCCGTCCCACCGGCAGCTGAGCAACCATGGGAATCTGGGCAAGAATCTGCTCCCCTGAACGCACCGTGAGGGTACCCAGCCGCTGTCCCCGGCTCACCGGCGCTTTCACATTCTCCTCCAGCACAAGTTCCGTGGTCACCGTGCTGCGCTGGGATTTATCAATCAGCAAAGTTGCCTCTTCTCCCGGCACTGCCACCGCATATTCCTGCTGTCCCAGAACCACCGGCACCTGATTTTCCCCCTCCAGCTTGGGATGAATCACCGCAAAATTGGCAAAGCCGTAATCCAGCATTCCCTTGCAGGCAGCAAACCGTTCCTTGGAAGTTTCGCAGCCCATCACCACAGCGATCAGCTCCAGCCCTTCCTTTTCGGCAGTTGCAGAGAGGCAGTACCCGGCACCGGAGGTAAAGCCGGTTTTCAGCCCGGTGCATCCGGCATAGAAACGCACCATTTTATTGGTATTGGAAAGACCAAATGCTCCGTCACGAATGGTGTCCATCCAGATGGTTGTGAATTTCTTGATTTCCGGGTGATGTTTCATCAGCTCCCGGGACATAAGGGCAATGTCATAGGCAGAGGTGCGATGCTTTTCCTTTGCCTCTTTTCCATCGTCCAGTCCGGTGCAGTTGACAAAATGGGTGTCCTTCATTCCCAGTTCCGCTGCCCGCTGGTTCATTTTGTCCGCAAAGGCACTTTCGCTGCCTGCCAGATGCTCTGCCATGGCGCAGGCGCAGTCATTGGCAGAGGATACGGCGATGGATTTCAGCATATCCGAAACAGGCATACTTTCCCCGACTTTCAAATACACCTGACTGCCGCCTTTGGCCGCTGCCGCTTCCGAAGCGGTCACCATATCCTCATAGTGAATGGAACCGTTATCGATTGCCTCCATAATCAGCAGCATGGTCATCACCTTGGTGACGCTGGCAGGGGGCAGTGCCTCATGGGCATTCTTTTCATAAAGCACCCGCCCTGTTGCCGTATCCATCAGCACCGCACTTTTCCCCGCCACATCCAGCTCCGCCGCCGATGCTCCCATGCTGATCAGTGTCAGCAGAAGTACCGCTGCCAAACCTAAACAAACCGCCCGTTTCATAGCCATCCCTCCCAAGACTTGTGGTACAGGCTATGCTTGACCCCCGGCGGATATACCGCTGGGGGTCAAAATTCCGTTATAAAGCCCGCCGGGAGCTTTGATTGTCAGGGAACACTTTGGGTGCTTGGCTTTTCCTCTGCAATCTCAGGCAAATTGTCTTTCAGCCAATTCAGGATATTACTGCTGTCACTAAAGCATTCCACCGTGGTGTACACATACTTGCCATCCGGAGAAATCATGGAAATATCCAGCGTGCCGATCACATCTTTATCCAGATAACGATACGCCTCCTGAGACATGGTGTTCTGCTCACAGTCCAGAATCACTGCTTCCAGCAGCTGCTGCAGCCGGTCATCAGGTATATTCACATAGCCGTACTCCTCATTGTAGAAGGTAACGGATCTGACTCCCGCCTTCGCATTCTCTGCCGGCATTTTCAAAATATATTCCGGGCTGCTGTGATAATGCTCCAGCTTTGCCCACTGGGGATCTGCGGTGGAAATGTAATAGAACCGCTCCACCCGCTTGCCATTGCTCAGGGTGTAGTGAAGACCGAACCGTCTTACATCACCGGAGTTTGGTTTGCTGCTGTCCCCGCTGCGTTTGTCATCGATTCGATTCTGATGCAGTGCCAGGATCTCCCTGATTCCGTCGGGATCTGTAATTTCCACATGATTATACCAGCTTTCCACTCCGCCGTTGCTGAGCGTGACACTCTGCACCTCTTCGGCAGCAGGCACCCAGCGGGCAATCCCGACCGGATCTAGTCTGGTCACATAGAAAGAGCCGAACAGCACCACCAGAAGCAGGACCACACCGGCAATCTGCTTTTTTCCAAACACATTTACCTGCCGCTTCAGCAGCATCCATCCGGTAAAGAAGCCTACCACAATTCCCACTGCAAGGAAGGTATAACCGCTTCTGGCTATTCCCATAAAGAGCTGTCCAAAGGACTGGAGAACAATGCCCACAGATAATGTGTAGACGATGAGGAACACCGGTTCCAGCGCCTTCACCGCCATAAAGTCTCCGGCACATTCCAGATTCCGTCTGCGGTAAAGCAGGGTGGCTGCCAGAAGCAGCAATACACCGGCTGCTGCGCAGATGGCCAAATACTCCCAGCCGCTTGCCATCTGGATTTTCACCACAGCAGCTGCCGTCTCAGACTCCAGGGCGTATGAAGTCTCCGCCACCAGATAGTCAGACTCTCCCGCCATCTGCATAACGGGGCAGAAGCGGCTCACCCAGGAACCGGAGAATTCAACGCCATAAAGCAGCGGCTGATAGAGAATGACGCCAACCAGATGGATGAGAGGCGCTGCTGCATTGAAAATCCCATAGACCACAGCCTGTGCAAAGCGGCTGCCTACCAGCAAGGCGCACAGTACCGCAAGACCGAAGAAGTACAGATACTGCAGCTGGGTTTCCAGCAGCCACCAGAGGGCCACCGTCTTGCCGTCCTGAATCAGCAGCATTGCCAGCACTGCCACCACCAGATTGGGCAGGAGCGAAAAGAGAATACCGCTTACTGTATGGATGGTCAGCCAGCTTTCCCGCCGCAGAGGCAGGGCATGGAGGGCATTGCACATCCGGCTGTTATAAAGATCGCAGCAGCTGTACCACCACCATGGCATAAATCATATTGACCGCCGCCATGCCGGGCATAATATCAGCGATTTCACTTGCCAGATCCTGGCGATGACCGCCGGACATGATCAGCAGACTGAGGCACAAAAACACAAAATACAGAAGCCATGCCGGTGCAAACCGGGTCAAGTCTTTTTTCAGTGCCGTTCCATTAAAGAACGATGTCTTTGACTTCATAATCCACGCCTCCCAATTCATAAATAAAGATTTCTTCCAGAGAAAGGGGCAAAACATCAAAATAGGGGAGAGCCAGGGTGCTGAGGATTTCTTCCGTATCCTTGGCCGTGCCCCGTACCACCAGCGTCCGCAGTCTGCCGGATACGCTTTCGTGGAGCACATCCAGCTGTGCCGGGGTGTCACCCACCATCTGCACCTTCACGGTGTTGCCCTGCATATCCGCAAGGCTCCGCTCCAGAAGCATCCTGCCGTGATCCATAATACCCACATGGTCGCAAATATCTTCCAGTTCCCGCAGGTTGTGGGAAGAAATCAGTACCGTTGTCTCAAACTGGGCAACTTCCGACAGGATAATGTTCCATACCTGCCGCCGCATCACCGGGTCCAGACCGTCCACCGGCTCATCCAGCATCAGCATATCCGCCCGGGTGCAGACTGTGAGATAAAAGGCAGCCTGCTTCTGCATACCCTTGGAAAACCGGCGGATGGGGGACTTTTCCGGCAGGCGGAAGGCCTCGCCCAGCTTCTTATACATTTCCTCGTCAAACCGGGGATAGATGCCCCGGTAGAATCGGTGCATATCCTCGAGCGTTGCGGAAGGGTAAAAGAACACTTCATCGGGAATGGAGCCAATGCGCACCTTGGCGTTGGGATTTTCAAACACCGGAGCGCCCTCCAGGGTTATGCTGCCGGTGTTGGGGCGATACACGCCCAATGCGCAGCGAATAGCGGTGGATTTACCGGCACCATTGGGACCTACCAGACCGTAGACCGCTCCTTTGGGAACCGACATATTGAGGCAGTCCAGGGCATTCAGCTTACCGAACTGCTTAGTTACATTCTGCATCTCAAGCATTTTCATTTCCTCCTTTTTCCACACGGCTGATCAGCTTCTCCCGGGGTACCCCAAGGGCAAGCAGCCTGGCTGTGGTGGTATCAAACAGCTCTAATAGTTCTTCTATTTCTCCCATTTCCTGTTTCATCGCTACAAAGCTGCCCTTTCCGGGCACGGAAACGATCCATCCCTCTGATTCCAGATCTCGATAGGCACGCTGAATGGTGTTGGGATTGATGGTAAGCTGGGTGGCAAGTTCCCGCACCGACGGCAGCTTTTCTCCCTGCTGCAAAATGCCCGCAGCAATCTGCTCCCGAAATCCGTCAAAGATCTGGCTGTAGATGGGGCGGGTGTCCCGATAGTTTAAGTGTATCATAGGCGTCCTCCATCTGTATCAACCGTACTAACTGTATTAGTACAGTCAGTATACAGTCCGATTCTTACTTTGTCAAGCATTTTCTATTGCCCCCGTAACTTTTTGGGCGTATAATATAGTTACCGACCCGTAAGGAGGAATTCACCATGAAAACTGGTCTTGTTTTGGAAGGCGGCGGTTCCCGCGGCGTTTTCACCAGCGGCGTGCTGGATGTGATGATGGAGCGTGGTCTCACATTTGACTACTGCATCGGCGTATCTGCCGGTGCCGGCAATGCCATGCATTTTAAATCCGGTCAGATAGGAAGAACCCGGGATATGCTCATCGGCAGAGATGATTTTTCCTACTACGGTCTTGCCCATATGCGGGAGACCGGAAAGCTGCTGGATCTGGATCTTCTGTATCATACCCTCAGCTATGACGAAAAGAACCCCTTCGATTTTTCCGCATATTATCGCAATCCCATGGTCTGCGAATATGTTACCACCTGCTGCGAAACCGGGCAGGCTATGTATTTTCAGGAAACCGTATATCAGAAGCGGATGCTGGACATTGTAAAAGCCAGCTGCTCTCTGCCTGCCTTTACCAGCCCTGTGCTGATTGACGGGCAGCATCATATGGACGGCGGTCTTGCCGATCCTCTGCCGGTATTTCGTGCCATGCAGCAGGGATGCGACAAGCTGGTGCTGGTCACCACAAAGCCCCTCAAGAATCTCCACCCCACAGACTATTCCCGGAAGCGGGTGCTGTTTGCCAAGCTCTATAAGCGCAAATACCCTGCCTTCTACGCCTGCCTGATGACCCGTGCCAAGCACTATCAGGCGCAGCTGGGTGAAATTCTCCAGCTGGAAAAGGATGGGCAGCTGCTGATTATCCACCCGGAAGAATGTACCATCAAGGGACTGGAGCGGGATCAGGAAAAGATGATGGAGTATTACCGTCACGGCCGCCGGGTTGCCGAAGCCCGCTGGGATGCACTGGAAGATTATTTAAAATAACGCTCTGCCTTTTGGTGGTCAAGCAAGATAAAAAGCTCCGAACCCTACGGTTCGGAGCTTTTTCTTAACTTTCTTCCATTAAAATCCGAAACACCGGAAGGCTTCTTTCGATTTTCTCCCGCTGCACACAGTAGCAGATACGAAAATACCCCGGGCAGCCGAAGCCGTCCCCCGGCACCACCAGCAAGTCCTTTTCTTTGGCACGCTGATAAAAATCTTCCGGGTTTTCTCCCGGTGTCTTCACAAAGAGATAAAAAGCTCCCTCCGGCTCTGCCACCTCATAGCCCATAGCCCGAAGACCGTCACAGAGAAGGCGGCGGTTTTCGTCATAGGCTTCCAGATTCGGGCGAAGATGGGCACACCGGGCAATCAGCTTCTGCTGCAAAGAGGGAGCGCACACATGACCCATTGCCCTTGCCGCCCCGGCAATGGCAGCATACAGCTTCTGATGCTCCCGGGCACAGGATGGCACATACACATAGCCGATCCGCTCCCCCGGCAGGGAAAGGGACTTGGCATAGGAATAGCAAACCACGGTATCCGGGTAAATATCCCGGACACAGGGCACTTCTCTGCCGCCGTAAACAAGTTCCCGATAAGGCTCGTCAGAGACGATATAAATGGGATGACCGTAGGCTTCTTCCTTTTCCTTCAGCAGTTTTCCCAGCTTTTCCAAAGTCTCCCGGCTGTAGATTCGTCCGCTGGGATTATTGGGGGAATTGATGATGACCGCCACTGTGCGGGGTGTCAGCATGGCTTCCACTGCTTCCAGACGAATCTGAAATTCCGGCACATCCGGAGGAACCACCCGGAACGCAAGCCCTGCTGTCTCTGCAAAGGGACGGTATTCCGGGAAATAGGGAGCAATTGCCAGAATTTCTCCCTCCGGGCACGCCAGCGCATGAAATACCGCCGTCAGTGCCGGGGCTGCTCCGCAGGTAAGGAAGAGTTCCTCCGCCTTTACATTTCCCCATCGGCGGCTCAGGTCATCCGCAATTGCCTGCCGGGTCTGCAAATCTCCGATGGCTGTGGTGTATCCATGGATTTCCAGAGAATCCATATCCCGAAGAATGGCTTCCAGCGCCTCACCCACCTCTTTGGGAGCAGGGATCGAGGGGTTTCCCAGACTGTAGTCAAACACATTGTCTGCCCCCACCACTTCTGCACGCTGCCTGCCGTACTCAAACAGTTCCCGGATGCAGGAGCGGCAGCTTCCAAGATTATACGCAGTTTCGTTTATCATTCTGATCACTCCATATAGATGGGCTGTACCGGGTCATAGGGCTGGGGCTTATAGCGGACAGAACCAATGGGCTTGCCCTCCAGACCGTATCTGGCATTGTAGCCGAAAATGTTAATATAGCAATCCAGATCGTCCTTTTCTGCTTCCATTGCCTGCATCACCGCCACGGTGGCAAGCACATCGTCAATGGCCCGGTGGGAATTGACCACCTGCCCGGAAAGTCCGTACTGCTCAATGGCGCTGCACAGCTTGTGGGGATAGCTGTGCCGGTCCCGGTAAACGGTAAGTAAATCCAGCTTATCCTTTCCCTTCAAGATGGCAGGGTCGCCGTCCCGCAGCAGCATATAGAAAAGGAAGCTCAGGTCAAAATGGGCATTGTAGGCAAGAAGCAGGGTGTTTCCCTCAATCAGCTGAGAAATATCCCGGCAGACCCGGGTCTTGGGCAGTCCACGCTCCCGCAGATCCTGCATGGAAATGCCGGTGAGTTCCGTGATCTTGGGCGGCAGAAAGCCGCCGGCGCTCAGGCTCACCAGTTCGTCATAGGTCTGTACAACCTCCGGTTGTCCGTTCTTCCGCTCCACAACAGCAGCGGCAAACTCGATAATTTCGTCCCGGGTGCTGCTTAAGCCAGTGGTCTCCGTGTCAAACAGCACCAGACGATCGTATTTTGAAAACAGGCTTTCTAAAGCTGCCATGATCATTCTCCTTTCGCCAGTGCCAGCGCACGGCGGAATTTACTCTTTTCTTCCTGCTGTAAGCCGTACTCCCGGGAAAGCTCTGCCCCAAATTCCTCGGCAGCTTCCATCTTTCCCTGTTTCAGCTCCACCTCAATTTCGCACAGGGGAATTTCCTTTCCCCCGCCGGTGAGAACGCCCTGATCCAGTGCAATCTCCACCGCTCCGTTTTCCAGAGGAAGCAGCAGTGCCTGTCTCCGGAACCGTGCGCCGCAGATTTCCACAAGTCCCTCTGCCGTCAGCGCTGTCAGTTCTTCCGGTGCGCCCATGGCTACCAGCTGGGGAATTGCCGTTTCAATGGCATCACAGCGAATCTCCCATTCTCCCCGTGCTTTTCCTGCCGGGGTTTTCAGCGTGCAGACGGAAACACCGTTTTCCATCCGGCGGCGCAGGGTAAACTTCCGCTGTGAGAGTGCCCCGGAGGGGGTATCATAATACCGGGTGTGCATCTGGATTTCCTGCCATGCGCCGGGAAATGCCTCCCGGATCTTCCGCTGAGAGGTTTCATCTCCCCGGAATTTCAGTTCAAATTCTACGCCCATAAGCTTCCTCCCCGGATGGAACCGCCATCCGACAATTTCTTTTTCCTATTATACACACTCCCCTGCTGCGATGCAAGAAACTTTCCCGGGCATCCCATTCCGACAGTATTATTTTCCGTTTCGTGATAGGATTTTCCTGCATACTTGGGAAAGGAAAGTGGTACGAATGATAACTTCCATACACGACTGCGCACGGGAGAGCCGGCACCTGATGCGAAATCTGGCACTGAGTCCCCGAACGCATCTGCTGCTGGGATTCGGAAAGTGGTTTTTAGCCGGATTCTGTCTCAGCGCCGCCAGTCTCAGCAGTGTGCCGCAGCCGCTGGCGCTGGGGCTGCTGTGTGCCTGCGGCGGGCTTCCGGCGCTGCTGACCGGGCTGGGCGGCATTCTCGGCTATTGGCTCTTCTGGGGAAAGGCGGGAACGCAGGGGATCTTCTGGATGGCAGCCGGACTGCCCTGTGCTCTGCTGCTGGGGGAAAAACGAATTGCCCGGGACACCCCTCTGCTGCTGCCATCCATCGCGACCCTGATTGTCTCTGCCGGAGGGGTGATCTGGCAGACAGCCTTTCAGGACACCACCGCCATCCCCGTTTATCTGCTGCGGGTACTGCTGGCCGGTGCAACGGCACGACTGTTCCGGCTGAGCGCAGAGCGGAAAGATCCCATGCTTCTCTGGCTCTCCGCCGCATTGGGGGTGCTGGCACTGGCACAGATCCTGCCTCTGCCATATCTGGGACTGGGTTTCATTGCCGCCGGGATTCTGGGCGGCTGGGGTGCTTTCCCCCTCAGCATTCTCTCCGGTCTTGCACTGGATCTTGCCGGGGTCTGCCCCGTCCCCATGTCTGCCGTGCTGTGTCTTTGCTATCTGGCACGGCTGATTCCATGGCGCAGTCCCATGCCTCTGATGGCCGCCCCCGGCTGCGCCTATCTGCTGGTTTCCATGCTGCTGGGGGTGGTGGATCTTCACCCGCTGCCGGGGCTGGTAATCGGCGGCGTTCTGGGAAAATTCCTGCCCCTGGAGGCTAAAGGGGAGTACCGGCGAGGGGAAACCGGGGTTGCTCAGGTAAAGCTGGAGCTGGCTGCCGGGGTCATGGCGCAGATGGAGCAGCTGCTCATCGAAACGCCCTCCCAGCCCATTGACGAAGAGGCTCTGGTTTTAAAAGCCGCAGAAAGGGCCTGCGGCGGCTGCCCCTGCAGAAAAGGCTGCAAGGAGCGGGAAAAAATGGCAATGCTCCCGGCAAATCTTCTCCACCGCCCCCTGATGGATAACGGCGATCTTTCTCTGCCTTTTTGCCGAAAATCCGGGCGGCTGCTCAGTGAACTGCGCCGGGGGCAGGAACAGCTGCGCACCCTCCGGGGAAGCCGGGAGCGGCTGCTGGAATATCGCTCTGCCCTCATTCAGCAGTACCAGTTTCTCTCCCGGTATCTGCAGGATCTTTCCGATCAGCTGCCCCAGCGGGCAGGCTCGGTGCTGCCCCGGTTTCAGGCGGAGGTTGCCATCTGCGGAAATCGCCCGGAGGCGGATAACGGAGACCGGGTACTGAAATTCTCCGGCACCGGCTGCCGATACTATGTGCTGCTGTGTGACGGCATGGGCACCGGGCTTGGTGCCGTGGATGAAGGAAAAAACGCAGCCACACTGCTGCGGCGGCTGCTTACGGCAGGATTCCCTGCCTCTCACGCTCTCAGAACCCTGAACAGTGTCTGCGCCCTCCGGGGAAAAGCCGGTGCCGTTACCGCAGACCTGGCAGAAATCTCTCTGGACACCGGAAAAACCACCCTCTATAAATGGGGCGCTGCGCCGTCCTATCTTCTGACCCCCAACGGGGCAGAAAAAATAGGAACAGCCGGTCCACCTCCCGGATTATCCGTTGCAGACGGCCGGGAAACTGTGGAACGACTGTCCCTGCGTCGGGGAGAGACGCTGCTGTTACTCAGCGACGGTGTGGGCGGAGAGGATGCCCTCCGAGGCTGGGTATATGCTCCGGACGAGGCGCCAGGGGAGATGGCTGCCCGCATTCTGGAGAACGGAGAAGCGGAGAAGATGGATGATGCAACCGTAGCTGCCATTCGACTTTCTGACGCATTCCTGTCTACATAATATCATGGCGATCCCGAAAAATCTGTCGAAACCACCAGATGTAGCATAAGTATTTGGAGAAATACCACTATATTTAGGCTTTTAACAAGCTTTTTCCCCGATGGAGGCGAAATTTGCGAAAAGGATAACCGGCGGCGTGAAAAATTTCACGCCGCTTTTATTCTGATGTTTCTCCACATTTCTTCCCCGCAAAGTGCAAAAAACCGGCGCAGCAAACGCTGCGCCGGTCTTAATATACGCAATTACTGCTTGTCAGCCAGTTCCTTCAGAGCGTCCTTGCGGCTGAAGTTTGCACGGCCCTTCTCATCGAAGCCCATGAACTTAACCCAAGTCATATCGCCCAGGTTGAGAACGTCCTCGACCTTCTCAACGCGGTGGTTCTCCAGCTTGGAGATACCATGCCGTCGTGACCGGGAGCAATCTCAACGAAAGCGCCGATGGGCAGGATGCGGACAACCTTGCCGTAGTACAGCTTGCCAACCTCGGGAACGAAGCAGATGTCGTCCACCATCTTCTTGGCAGC
>RCNI01003675.1_pt1 | contig 11448 bp, 7 predicted proteins | sample 2041151 | NCBI WGS metagenome assembly RCNI01 (sample SAMN09708214, study PRJNA481090) | feces metagenome | isolation source: feces | place: Antarctica: Albino Rookery
CCAAGTATGATATCTCCCCCCGAAAAGTCAAGCGGGAAATCCAGAAAATGCTGGAAATGCTGAGAAAGGAATTGAAAGATTATCTATAAGATATCATTTTTATATTTCAAATTTAATGATCTACTAAAGATAAGAATGGCAACTCCCTATTGAGTTACCATTCTTATCTTTATTTTATCTCATTCTACTTTATTAATACCAAAATGAATTACTTCTTTTGGCTATGAGATATATGGTAAGCTGGAACATCGCCACCTCCCTGCGGACGACCAAAGGAATCTGACCTTGTCGTTCCCAATGTCAAGACATCGCCAATTTTAAGGCCAATGTGATTAAATGACATATCATTTCCAGAAAGTTTCTCAGTAGTCAAACCTTGAATGAAAACTTCTCCTGTTGCATCTTTAATCTTAAGATATCCAAAAATATCATCTGTTATATCAGTAACAGTTCCTGTCAATTCATACCAAACATTTGGATCAACAGCGGCATCTAGAAACTCTTTAACCGTTACTTTCTTAAGTTCGACAGGTTTCTCTGGTGTTTTATGTGAAACATAATAAGCAGGAATATCGCCACCTCCCTGTGGACGACCAAAAGAGTCGGACCTTACTGTATTCAATGTAACAACATCACCAACTTTTAGACATAATTTATTAAAAGACATATCATTATGATCCAATTTCGCTGTTGTCAAACCTTGAATAAAGACTTGATCTGTAGCATCTTTTATCTTGATATTTCCAAACATATCATCAGTAATTTCCACAATCTCACCAGTCAACTCATACCACTGGTCTGCACTAACTGGGGCGGAAAGGAACTCTGATACGCTCACCTTCTTAGGCTCTGCAGGGCCAGGTGCAGGAGTATTGCCCTCTGTATGGGAAATGTAGTAGGCTGGAGGGGTGCCGCCACCCTGCGGCTTTCCGAAGGAGTCGCAACGAAGGGTACCCAATGTCACAACGTCGCCGACCTTGAGGCCGATGTTGTTGAAGGACATGTCGTAATTGTCAACCTTGGTAGATGCGAGACCGTTGATGTAAACCTCTCCGGTAGCGTCTTCGATAACGATGGAGCCATAGATCTCGTCACGGATCTCCTTCAATGTGCCGGTCAACTCGTACCACTGGTCTGTGCTGACTGGGGCGGAAAGGAACTCTGATACGCTCACCTTCTTAGGCTCTGCAGGGCCAGGTGCCTCTCCAGGCTCATATGAAATAATCGTTGCTTTTGCAACTTGAGGGACATTATCTATCAATTTAAATACACCTTGAATGGTTACCATCCCCCAATTATCAATCTTATCTTTCCATTCATTCCAATTTAATGGAGAAACAACGGAAATTTGACCAGAATCATCGCTAATATTGAACGAAGCATCGGATTTTGAAAAATCAGATACTTTGCCAGTCAAAGAGAAAAATCTTTCCTGATTGGCAATCTTTATAAAATCTGCAATCGAGACAGATTCTATTTTATACGCAGCTTGAGTGATTTTCAAACTAACCTCCTTACCTTTAATGGAGAATTGAACAGTCGCGTTTCTTTCTTCTTTGTTATTCTCCGTAACCGAAATAGTTACATTCTGTTCAAGATTTCCACCTTTTCCACTGTTTGGTTCAATAACAACCCAATCAGGTACTTGTCCTTCAATGTTCCAGTCTCGATTAGTTTTTAATGTCACATTTTGGCTGGATGCCGGTGCATCAAACATTAATTTTGTCGGCGTCAGATCAATCTTTGGATCTTCCGGTTCAACCGATTTCTCGCACGCCACACAACAAGTCAATAAGATGACTGCAAGAGAAATTAATTTTTTAAATCTCATAATTTTAGTGTTAGTTAAAGTAAGTTATATTATTTATATGTCTTCAACTTTTTATTTTAAACACTCCAACTATTTTTTTACGACAAAGTTGGTTTCCCAATGTTTCTTAACCTGTATTTTATCTGCATCTATGTCTTTTTTCTGAACTGCCGTAACATACACAGTATATAATGAAGTATACCCGTATGCGTCACGATTAATATTCAGTCTCTTTAAATTAGGACAACCTGTAAAATCCATGGATGAACAAAAATCATCATTTGACAAATGAAAAGAATGACTTTCAGTATTGATATACTCCAAACCTTTTCCCTCCACCGTCAACGAGCGACAACGCAAATAATCCTCAGGATCTTCAAATACAAATTGCTTTACGGTTTCACTAAGTTTTACATTCTCAACCACTTCAGTATGACGAAGACCGAGATATTCTATACTTCTGGAATCTGCCAGATCAATCTGTTTTACATTATATGCACTGATATGTAACCTTTTCAATCTTGGGAAGACACCTAAACCATCTATCTTGATTTCATGTCCTTTTAAAGTAAGTTCAGTCCCATTTAGTCCCAAATCTAAAATTTCACATTGCGACTTATTTGGCTCTGCGACCACCCATCTTTGTTCATGCAATTCTTGACGTACAGATTCATTTTCAATTCTCACGTAGCTTGGATCTGCTTTTTGCTGCTTTATATAAAGATGTCCCACTTCATATAAGTCATATCCCTCACCTGCAATAAACTCAATATCATCTCCACGAGAATCATCTGTCTTATCAACATGAATTTTTAGGAACAAAGAAGTCAAGCCAGACATTTCATCCTTAGTTCCTTCTTTTTTCTCTATCAAATGTATCCATGCAGGCAACTCATACTGAAAATCTACGTTACTACAAATCTGAAGTTCCAGATCAAAAGCATCCAGATCTTTAATTATTTTTGTTCCCTGCTTAGCAAAAACTGTATCCTGCTTTGCTTGTTCAATATTAACTTTCAAAATTTCATCTGACCCAACTGCTTTGAAAACAACAGCGCTCTTTCGTTCTTTATATTCATCTGATTTTTCAGCGACAAAGCGATAAAGCAATTTTCCAGGGAAATCACTAATAAGTTCTGTGTTCTGCAACCACTTTTCTCCTCCATTCTCATATGAAACCTCAAGATCCACATTTGTAATTATCGGAATCAAAAATTCAGACTCTGCTGATGGTAATTTTGAAGAATTATATCGCCCTAACTCAATAACAACCTTCGCTTGTGATTTTACCGTTAGTGTCTTTACCTCAGAACCAGAAAAAATCTTCAATTCAACAACTTTATCCTCCGCTTTATCATTCGGTGCTACAGTAAACTTGAATTCAGAATCAGATTTACCAGACTCTCGATGCATAGTAATCCAATCAGCATAACCTGCAACTCTCCAATCTTTAGAAGAACGAACCATTACTGAACATTCTCCCCCTTCTGGGCCAACAGTAACTGTATTTACAGACAACTCGATACTGAAGGTGTCATTTTCCAAGTTTGATTTCTCAGTACAACCAAAAAGAAAAGCCAAACTTAATATTGGAACTATAATTAAACTTCTAAATGTTTTCATATCATAATGTTATTGAGCGTTAAAAGGAAGTGTCTCAAACGACTGAGTTTTTGGATAATAAAACTTCGGAGTCTTAAGAGGAGATTTATACAATCCTATAGAGAGATTATTTAATGAATTGAAATGCCTTGCAGAACCCTGATTATTCGCAGCCCAAGGGGCGAAAATCATGACATATCCATACTCAGACTCAGCAAAACTACGTGCATAATCCACAGAAATCCAACCTCCACGAGCAAATTCAATTGATGCAACAGAACAATTTGCATAAGTCATTCCTTTCAACGGAACTCCCTGTCCGCCATAATCGGCGACACATATATCGATAAATTCATTAGCATAAATTCCATCTACTTCATCACGGCCGAACATTGCGCCAAACTGAAACAATGTCACCAACTTATCAGGCATGGCCTTCTTTGTTTCTAAAGCAAGCCTTGCGGCTGCTTCATACGAAGGTTGGCACATCAAAGGATTATCCAGATCCGGATAGCCGGCATACTCATCATCGAAATTCACGCCATCAAAATTATATGCCCTACACATTGCTGCTATCTTTTTTGCAAATTGCTTACAGCCTAATGGGGAAAGCTGAGCCAAACCAGCCTCATCATGGTTGCCAAGCAATCCCATAAGCACCTTTACTCCCCTTTCTCGCAAAGGACGTATAAATTGATCAGCATGATCAAGGATAAACTTACAATTTGGATTAGGGAAGATATAAACCTCTCCCTTTTCTTTATCATAATTAATGTTATAAGCGAAAAAGACTACGTAATCTACTAAAAGACGTCCGTCCTCCGTTTCCCATTGAAGAATGTTTAATGGATTAGTATCATTTACCTCAAGAAAACAGAAAATACTTTTTTCTCCAGGTTTTCGACCGGCATCCGAAAGATGACTACAATTTCTCACCAGATAAACCAGATGGGATTCCTCTTCCGATACAGACACACCCTCTGTAAGTGAAGTCGCCTTCAAAGGAATAATATATGTCTTATCCGGCTGAAAATCGGATGCTCCTAATGAAGAAATATTAATTTCCAAAGGATAAGATTGTTTTTCATCTGGAGCAATTACTATTCGCCCCCCATTCTGAATCGTTAACTTTTCCTCTGGATAGAGGAGAAAATCTGTCTCATGTTCAGAATTATATTGTTCTAAATAAGAGCTATCAAAATCTATTTTCACATCAACCCCCTTTTGAGGTTCTCTTGACAGTTTGAATACAAGCTGTCTAGTTTCATCTGTTTTATACAAATCAACAATATTATTCACTTTACTTGTTGTTGCATCCCTCAGTGTCCCATATAATGTCGTTATATTATCATATGCAGATTCATCCACATTATCTATCACAATATCTTCTGTACATGCAGAAAAAACGCACAGAACTGACATAAATAAAATAAATATCTTTTTCATAAACTCTATCATATTTTAGCGGGCAAAGAAACACTTGGCCACTTTGTTTCCTTATCAAGAATTAAATCATTATGGTTTGGAGTAGAGTCCTTAAGCACTAAACCTGTTCCATCATCACATTTCCAATAGACACCAAGATCTGGAGAATTAGGATCTACTGTATAGAAATGAGCAGGAGCGTTAATCTCTTCCTTGGTCAGTGCTTTCGTCCAAATACGAACCTCTGACAATTCACCATCCAAATAACGATCTTCTGAATAAGAATATCCTAACCAGAAATAGCGTGAATCATTTGATTCTCCGGGATCATCTCCATACGGACGGAATGTAAACTGAGACATATTATCATATTCACTCAATTTTTCACTACCATTTTTATAAACTGTAATTTTACCATTAGACACAACAATCGCAAAATGTGTCCAGACTCCTGTTTCAACCTGCAAGTCAGAATTTGTATGATTGTTTCCGGCTGCAATCTGCAGCTGGTTATCAGGAACACCAGCATCACCAAAACGAAGCAGGAAATGCCCCTCCACGCCCAGAACGGTAGAAATCAGACGGCCGAACTTGTTAGGGCGAACTAAAAATTCAATAGTAAACGATGTCATGTTATGAAAGACATCATGAGCCCATGATTTTACTCCAGCACGATTATCGTACATATTGCATACGACATTTATCAAAGCCCCTCCTTTAAACATATAATAAATCGTTCTTTTTGATTCCAGCATTTCAATACCTTTCACATTTTCCAGTGAAATTGGAAGGACATAGATGTTATCCATATTTAACTGATCCAATCCCTGAAATTTTACGAAAGTTAAACCGGACAAATTCGTCCCCTTTTCAATCACGACCTGTTCATTTTCAACATGAACCTGTTCTATCGGAAAGAGACATGCATCTTTTTCATAAGCTTCCTGAAAATCAGCAAGTTTCTCTGAATCTATTTCAAATGTAGCAGACACTTTTTCATCTACAGGTAAAGCTGTTGAAACAGATAGTGTCTGACTATATTCTCCTTCGCCATTGGCTTTTAAAATCTTCTCAACAACTGTTTCTTCTGTATTGATGAATATTTTATTTTCAAAATGATGTTTCGCCATTTCTTCCTTTTCTGATGTACAACCAGAAAACAAGACAGTCAATAAAGCAAAAACCATTATATTTTTCCCATATGTTTTCATATTCTAAAACTATTTTATAGGAGAAGGATTCATTATCTCGATTGCAGATCGAATGACTGAATATACTTTCCTTAAATTATAATAATCATTCTGAGAATGCTCTACAGCAATACCTCTAGGAATTAATTCTTTATAAGAACAATTCACCCAATATGCAGCTCCCTGAATAGCCGTCATTTCTGTTCCATCCGAATTATGACCTGTAAAATGGCCATCCAGCAAATTCGGATCTGTCAGCGAAATTGTAGAAACAACAGGGATAACCCTATCAGTTGGAAGATTGCCCTCCGATAAAGTAAGGTTCGCTATATGAGAAAACTCGTAATCTGTCATTGCTGATTGAGTTGGAAGTAGAATGTACTTAGCATCATCCACTATATTCCCTTCCAACAATATATACTGAGGTGTTCCTTCAATAAACAGAATTCCGTCTTTCTTGCTCTTTAACCATTCAATTATGGGTGTGAAGAAGGCAATTTGTTCAGATTTGAGCGTCTCCATCATTTCTTCAGTACAACTAGATGGATTTCTTCCATTATATACTATATTAACACCATCAAATGGATACTCATTAAATGCCTCCATCATATTCGGCACCTGTTCATTTAGATAGGACGTAAAATCTATGATTTTTTCTTCTTCCCCATCTGATTTTGAGGAATTAGCATCTTCCTGTGATTCTTTATATATTTTATATTCTTTCAAGAAATAAGAGATATCAAGCTGTCCAAGAACTGGAGTCTTTTTATCCTGCTGAAGTTCAGAGATCTCAATCAATGTTTGAGAATTCATCTCTGAAGGATTCGTTAAAATTACATAATCCACACTATCTGGCAAACAGTTGATATGGTCCGCTCTTCCAGCTGGAGCCTCTTTTCTATTATCAAATTTTGCAATAAGTACTTTATGTTCTGGAAACGGTATGCTCTCAAAGATTCCATATAAGCCTGGTAAAGCTCTGGATTCTTCTGCTCCAGTGTCGCATATTCAAACGATACTGGTTCAGGTTCTGTCCATTCACTGCAACTTGCCAGCAATGCGGCAGAAAGGAGTGAAACCCCAACGGCACTCAATATTTTATTATATGAACTGTTCATATCTATTCAAGATTATCAATTATTTGTTCTTGCAGGCGAACCACAACTCTGTCGCCATATTGTCCGGACCACCGAGCAAGGTGGAGACGGCGGACTGGATGTTTTCTCCATTGCTGGAATATTCATCTCTTGGATAAGGCATACGTCCAGCCCCCAGACTGGAAGCGACCACTCCATTGCTCTTGTTTCCACTGGCGGTCGCAGGTATGATCTTCGGATAGCCGGTACGTCTGATGTCAGACCACGATTCAATGCCAAGCAGCCAGTTGGCGATCCATTTCTGAATCATGATGCGCTCCTGCTTCTCTTCAACATCCACATTATCATCCCACTTCACCGACAAATTGGAAAGTGTTCCTTCGTAGGTATTGCTGCCAGCCGGATCAATGTAAGACTGAGGCTTGTTCTTGCCGTCATTCAGATAATTTTCAACACCTGAAACACCCCACTGCTCAAAAGAAAGTCTGACACCATCCTCATAGAATTCCTGAGCGGAGCCACCCATATCATAGTTGAAGACAGCTACTGCTTCTGCCTTGAGAAAAGCGACTTCAGCCGCATTCATCCAATAGAGAGGAGTATCCGTGGAAATCTTCACGCCGGAATATTTCTTCCCGATGGTAGAATGCTGAGGAATGATAATACCGTGACGCAAACCGACATATTGTCTTCCTGGCCAAGTTGATTCTGTGAAAAAGGCTGATCTACGTGGGTCATTGTATCCGTTCATATAGCAGAGGATATCGGCAGCCGCATGTGAATCACCACCGGTAGTGGCATCTCCCATATTATATTTGACTGCACGGTTGATCGGATTGCCATCGACACCGAAAGTGGTGATCTTGGCATTGTCCTCATTGGAGAGGAAGGTTCCGATTTCATCATGAGCGACCTCTTCAGCCGCTTTCTTGGAAAGCTCAGGAGCTGAATAAGAGATTCTCATAGCCAAACGAAGTTTCAAAGAATTGGCCAGTCTGATCCACTTCTCTGTGACACCACCGTAAATAATGTCGGCTTCAGGTGAGAAGTTATTGGTACGGTTAGGTGTCAAGACCTTAATTGCTTCTGACAATTCATCAATCATCGTCGTATAGACCACTTCTTGAGAATCATACTCTACCTGGATCTTGCCATCTTTGCCAATCTTGGTGTAAGGGATAGGACCATACACATCACTGACTCTGTGCATGGCAGCCACCTTCACGATCTCTCCCACTGCAAGGATGACCGGATCCTGTGTCACCTGATGCAACATATTGTAGTTGGTGTAGATGACCGGAATTACCTTGTCACTCTTGAGAAGGACGTTTGTCCAGCCATCCACTGGATTGTAGTTGGAAATGGTGTTGGCCCAACCTGCATTGGCATCTGCGAGATATCCGGCCATCGGACCGCCCAGCAGACACTCAGTGAATTGGGTCGTGTTGACATCTGGTGAGATAACTCCATTTGCAATACCGGAAAGTGCAGAACGGACGATATAGCCGTCCCTCTCCAGTTCTTCGTTGCTCGCACCGTACGGATCACTGTTTATTTCGAGATAATTTCCTGTACAGGCCACTGCAGCCAGCAAGCCCGTGATCAGAACAAGTCCTTTTATTATATTTTTCTTCATAATATGAGTCTCCTTTAGAATTTGAGTCTGATGTTGAATCCAAAATTACGGGTGTTTGGAGTCATGAAATAATCAATTCCCTGATAGTAGTTACCCGTCGTCGCGATTGATTCCGGATCAAACGGAGCCTTGTTGTAGATCATCCAGAGATTTCTACCCACCAGCTGAAGGGTCAGTTCACAGACATTCTTCATCATCTTGCGTGGGAAAGTATAGCCCAAAGTGGCCTCCTGGAGTCTGACATTGGTTGCAGAATAGGTATAGTACTGAGGAACAGTATCACCGCCACCGATGGCAGTGTACCATTTGTTGGCATCAATGAGATCGGAACCGTTGATCATGACACCACCGGCATCGCGTGCATCCGCAGAATTGCCGGATACGCCATAATGGTCCAGCATGGCCTGAGTACGAGAATAAACGACGCCTCCCAGACGTGCCGTGAACATGAACCCGAAATTGAAGTTATTGATCTTGAAGTCATTTCTCCAAGCCATATTCGCCTTCGGGAACACAGAACCGAGTTTGATATATTTGTCAATGTCCTTGATGCTCTCTGTAGCGACATTGCCTTTCTCATTTACATAGATAGCATTGTTGGAATCTCTCTTGAGATCTTCGCTGGAATAGATGTCACCCAATGAACCGCCTTCCTTGAGGATAAAAGCGACATTACCGAGCCCCTTCATATTCAAAGAACTGATGTTGAGCAGTTCTCCGGTAATAGGGTTGACCGCACCATCCGCCAGTTTCATAATTTTGTTCTTGTTGGTAGAGAAAGTATAGTTGCTCTGCCAATTGAATTCACCCCAAGACTTGTCAAATCCAAGAGAAAGCTCAAGACCCTGGTTCAGAATATCTCCGGACTGGATAGGGATCTTTGAATAACCGGAACCCGCTGAAATTTCAGGATAGATGGTCTGGTTAGTCGTATGGGTATTGTAATACGTCATGTCGAAGTTAAACCATTTGAGGAATCTCATGGTCAGACCGACTTCCCAGGAATTGGTGATTTCCGGTTTGAGATTTTCGATCGGATAAACGGTCTGAGTCTCCCAACTGGAACCTTTATCCGGCCAGGTGTGGAGCGGATTGGCGATGAAGCGTTCAAATGCAGAACCGACGGAAGCGAATGAACCTCTCAATTTGAGATATTCAAGATTTTCCGGCATATCGCCGATAATCTCTGAAAGGACAAGAGAAAGTCCGACAGAAGGATAGAAGAAAGACTTCTTTGCGGAACGAGGGCCGGCCAATTGTGAAGGCCAGTCGTTACGTCCGGTCACAGTCAGATAGCAGGCATTCTTGTAACCGATTTCAACGGAACCGAAAACAGACTGTGTCTGCTCTCTCCAACCTGCCTGTTTCTTGACAGACTTGGACTGGCTGAGTGCAAATACATTGAACATGTTTGGAACATTAGGAGTTTCCCCCTCAATGCTGCCGTCAGCGATTGGACCACGGGTCATGAAGAGATCAGATCTCATATCTGTGATGGAAGCACCAAGGTTGGCATGCAGACTCCAGTCATCCCATGTCTTGTCGATATCCAACAAAGCATCGGCATAGACCTGTGTGTCGGACTGGTTCTCAATACCATACAGACCGTTCTTAGAGTATTCTGTCAACTGTTCCAAGGTAGAGGCAAAGAATTTCTCTGTGAATTTGTTGGTAGAATTATCCAGACGTACTCGTCCAGAAAGAGACAGCCAGTCAAGAATCTTATAATTGAGTCCTGCACTCAGGATATAACGGTCCTTCTTGTTCTGACGAAGGTTACGGTAATTGATCCAATATGGGTTCTGGAGGGCGATACCGCCATCACCAGCAGGCCAGTACTGAGTATGGATCTTACGGGCAGAATCCCATCTCTCATACATCTCGACATCTTTCCAGTCATCTCCACGAGGGAAAATATAAGCGCCCACAATCGGGTTGTTGTAGATACCCTGATTGGTCATATTCATGTCATCCTGTTTCACATAACTGGCAGAAACATCCAAAGTCATCTTGTCATCCAGGAACTGAGTCGTATTTCGGAAAGTGAAATTGTAGCGGTTATAACCATTGTTCGGAACAATTCCCCTTGAATTGACTGCAGCGGCAGAGAGATAAGACTGGTTCTTGTCGTTGCCGACTGAAAGAGAAACAGACTCTGTGCCGGTCACACCCATCTGGAAATAATCGTCAGCCGGATTGTAGCCATAACGATTGGTGCTTCCCAATTTGCGTCCCCAGCTTCTGAGAATGGAACCTTCCGGTGAATTGTAGTCACCCGTTCCATAACTATCCTGGAAACGAGGTAAAACAAAAGGATTGAACACTTCCGTATTGCTTGTGACAGTAACAGAAGCCTTTCCAGCCTTTCCCTTCTTGGTAGTAATAACTATCGCACCGTTTGCTGCCTCGGAGCCATACAGAGCTGCCGCGGAAGCACCGGTAAGAACTGTCATGGATTCAATGTCCTCCGGGTTCAAATCGGCAATCGGATCGCTGGAACCTCTGGAATCGAACTCTGTCCCCCCCTCTCTCGCAACAGTATACATAGGGACACCGTCAATGACATAAAGAGCATTGGAAGATTTGGATACGGACTTGTTACCACGCATGACCACCTTGGAAGCGCCACCGACTCCTGATGAAGAAGAGTTGATCACCAGACCGGCGACTTTTCCATTGAGGGAATTG
>RCNI01001702.1_pt1 | contig 11440 bp, 6 predicted proteins | sample 2041151 | NCBI WGS metagenome assembly RCNI01 (sample SAMN09708214, study PRJNA481090) | feces metagenome | isolation source: feces | place: Antarctica: Albino Rookery
CCCTTGATAGATGTAAATAATTTTGAAAGCATGCAAATTGGTTTAGCATCTCCAGATAAGATTCGTGAATGGTCAAATGGAGAGGTAACTAAACCAGAAACAATTAACTATCGTACATTAAAACCAGAGCGTGATGGATTATTTTGTGAACGAATTTTCGGACCAACAAAAGATTTAGAATGTTCATGTGGTAAATTGAAAAAAATCAATAATAAGGGTAAAGTTTGTGAACGTTGTGGCGTTGAAGTTACACGTTCAAAAGTAAGACGTGAACGTATGGGACATATCGAATTAGCAGCTCCTGTATCACACGTATGGTATTTTAAAGGCATCCCTAGTCGAATGGGACTTGTGTTAGACATGAGTCCTCGTTCCCTAGAGGAAATTATTTATTTTGCAAGTTATGTTGTTATTGATCCGGGTGAAACAAAACTTGTAGCAAAACAATTATTAAGCGAAGCAGAATATCGTGAAAAACGTAGAGAATATGGTAACCAATTCCGTGCAGCAATGGGTGCTGAAGCGGTTAAAGAGTTACTAGAACGAGTGGACTTAGATGAAGAAGTTGCCATCTTAAAAGAAGAATTAAAAACTTCTCAAGGACAAAAAAGAACTCGTGCAATTCGTCGTTTAGATATTTTGGATGCATTTAGAGAATCAGGAAACAAACCTAGCTGGATGGTTATGGATGTTCTTCCAGTTATTCCTCCAGATATTCGTCCAATGGTACAATTAGAAGGTGGACGCTTTGCAACAAGTGATTTAAATGATTTATATCGTCGTGTAATCAATCGTAATAATCGTTTAAAACGTTTATTAGAATTACATGCACCAAATATTATTGTTCAAAATGAAAAACGTATGTTACAAGAAGCTGTCGATGCATTAATTGATAACGGTAGACGTGGTCGTCCAGTAGTTGGACCAGGTAATCGACCATTAAAATCACTTTCTCATATGTTGAAAGGTAAACAAGGTCGTTTCCGTCAAAATCTACTTGGTAAACGTGTTGACTACTCTGGACGTTCAGTTATCGTAGTTGGACCAAACTTGAAAATGTACCAATGTGGATTACCAAAAGAAATGGCGATTGAATTATTTAAACCATTTGTAATGAAAGAATTAGTGGAACGTGAAATAGCTGGAAATATTAAATCAGCTAAACGAAAAATAGAACGTTTAGATGATGATATTTGGGATGTTTTAAAAGATGTTATCAGTGAACACCCAGTATTGCTTAACCGCGCACCTACTTTACACAGATTAGGGATTCAAGCATTTGAACCAACTTTAGTAGAAGGTCGTGCAATTCGTCTTCACCCATTAGTATGTGAAGCGTATAATGCCGATTTCGATGGAGACCAAATGGCTGTTCACGTTCCTTTATCTCAAGAAGCACAAGCAGAAGCTCGTTTATTAATGCTAGCTGCACAAAATATCCTAAATCCTAAAGATGGAAAACCAGTTGTTACACCATCTCAAGATATGGTTTTAGGGAACTACTATATTACAATGGAACAAGCAGGTCGTGTTGGTGAAGGAATGATTTTCTCTGATATTAATGAAGCGATGATTGCATTCCAAAATGGTTATGTTCACTTACATACACGTATTGCGATTCACGCTAAATCTTTACCAAATAAACCATTTACTGAATGGCAACGTGAAAGAATGTTAATTACAACAGTAGGTAAGTTATTATTTAATGAAATCATGCCTGATGAATTCCCTTACTTAAATGAACCAACAATGGAAAACTTAGAAGTTCAAACTCCAGATAAATATTTCTTAGAACCAGGAGCAAATATTTTAGAAGAAATTCAATCTCGTGAAGTTGTTCCACCATTTAAGAAGAAAAATTTAGGACAAATCATTGCAGAAGTATTCAAAAAATTCCATATTACTGAGACATCAATGATGCTTGACCGTATGAAAGATTTAGGATATAAATACTCAACAAAAGCAGGTATTACAGTAGGTATTGCCGACATTACTGTTGCAGCAAATAAATATGATATTTTAGATAATGCACATAAACAAGTTGAAAATATTTCTAAATTATTCCGTCGTGGATTAATTACGGATGATGAACGTTATGAACGTGTTATTGAAACATGGAATAATGCCAAAGATTTAATCCAAAAAGCCTTAATGGAATCATTAGATAATAATAACCACATTTTCATGATGAGTGACTCTGGAGCCCGTGGTAATATTTCTAACTTTACGCAATTAGCCGGTATGCGTGGTTTGATGGCATCACCATCAGGTAAAATCATGGAATTACCAGTAACATCTAACTTCCGTGAAGGGTTAACAGTCTTAGAGATGTTCTCAAGTACTCACGGTGCTCGTAAAGGGATGACCGATACAGCTCTTAAGACTGCCGATTCTGGATACTTAACACGTCGTTTAGTAGACGTAGCACAAGATGTTATCATTCGTGAAACAGATTGTGGATCTGATCGTGGATTAACAATCCGTTCAATTCGTGAAGGAAATGAAATTATTGAATCATTAGAAGAGCGTATGATTGGTCGTTATGCACAACGTTCAATTAAAAATCCGAATACAGGTGAAGTTATTGTTGGACATAATGAATTAATTACTGAAGATGCTGCTCGTAAGATTACAGAATTAGGCATTGAAGAAGTTACTATTCGTTCAGCATTCACATGTGATACTCGTCATGGTGTATGTAAACACTGTTATGGACGTAATTTAGCAACTGGGTCAGAAGTAGAAGTTGGGGAAGCGGTAGGTACTATTGCAGCTCAATCTATCGGTGAACCTGGTACACAATTAACAATGCGTACATTCCATACAGGTGGGGTTGCCGGAGACGATATTACACAAGGGTTACCTCGTATCCAAGAAATCTTCGAAGCACGTAATCCTAAAGGGGTTGCAACAATTTCAGAAGTTACAGGTGAAGTTGTATCTATTGATGAAAATGCAGCAAGCCGTACAAAAGAAATTACAATAAAAGGTGTGACAGACACTCGTACATACACTGTACCATTTACTGCACGCTTAAAAGTTGAAGAAGGACAAACTATTCATCGTGGTTCTCCATTTACAGAAGGGTCAATTGATCCTAAAGAATTATTACGAGTTCGTGATGTAATATCAGTTGAAAACTACTTATTACGTGAAGTACAAAAAGTATACCGTATGCAAGGGGTAGAAATTGGAGACAAACATATTGAAGTAATGGTTCGTCAAATGTTACGTAAAGTACGTGTAATGGATCCTGGATCAACAGATATCTTACCAGGAACATTAATGGATATTAGTGATTTTACTGATCGTAACCGTTCAGCAATTATGGCTGGAGATGTTCCTGCAACAGCACGACCAGTGTTACTTGGTATTACTAAAGCGTCACTAGAAACAAACAGTTTCTTATCAGCTGCATCATTCCAAGAAACAACTCGTGTGCTTACTGACGCTGCTATTCGTGGTAAACGTGATAACTTACTTGGACTTAAAGAAAATGTTATTATCGGTAAGATTATTCCTGCCGGTACTGGTATGGCACGTTATAGAAATATGGAAACAAGCACAAGTGCTGAAGAAATCATGGAAGCACCAATTGAAGTAAAAGACGAAGCAGAAGAAATTCTTTCAAAAATTGTTGATCAAACAATATTATAAAAATAACACTAAAAAAGATTAGGTATCCACCTAGTCTTTTTTAGCTTATTTGTCGACTAAGGTTGATGAAGCAAAAAGAAATCATACAGTAGTTAGCTGTATGATTTCTTTTTACATGTGGAATGTATCAGTAGATTATCAAAAAATTTCATTTCTATGATATTAAACTATAAAAAATAACAGAATATACGATATATTAAGGTAAGTCCGTTGACATAATGACAGAAGAATTATAAAATATAATATGTGTAATAATGTACACCGAATATATTGACAATAACAATTCAACAATCATTAAATAGAAACGGAGGTGACTCAATGGACTCAGTAAACATCATCCTCGCGATTCTAACCTTAATCATTGGTGTTGTAATTGGATATTTCAGTTTCAAAATTCAATCTGAAAAGAAACTAGCAGCAGCTAGATTATCTGCCGATGCAATCTTAGAAGATGCAGAAAAAGATGCAGAAAGATTAAAAAAGGAAGTTTTGCTAGAAGCAAAGGATGAAAACCATAAATATCGTACTGAAGTTGAAAGTGAGTTAAAAGAGAGACGGAATGAAGTAATCGCTCAAGAAAAACGTATTATTCAACGTGAACAAACGTTAGATCGTAAAGATGAAACATTAGAAAAAAGAGAACGGACAATTGAAGCAAAAGAAGAGAAAATTCAAACCCGTATGGAGGACTTAGTAGAAAAAGAACACCAAGCGGAAGAACTTGTTGCACAACAACAAGCTGAATTAGAAAGAATTGCAACAATTTCACGTGAAGATGCACAAAAAATCATCATGAAAGAAACGGAAAATCAGTTAACGCATGAAATTGCTGTAATGATTAAAGAAGCTGAACAAAAAGCAAAAGATGAAGCAGACCGTAATGCAAAAGATATTATCTTACAAGCTATCCAACGTTCTGCAGCTGATTTAGTATCAGAAAATACAGTAACTGTCGTAAACTTACCTAATGATGAGATGAAAGGGCGTATTATCGGGCGTGAAGGACGTAATATTCGTACTCTTGAAACATTAACAGGAATTGATTTAATTATCGATGACACACCAGAAGCAGTTGTATTAAGTGGATTTGATCCAATTAGACGAGAAATAGCAAAAATGACACTTGAAAAATTAATTTCAGATGGACGTATTCACCCAGCTCGTATTGAAGAGATGGTTGAAAAATCTCGTAAAGAAATGGATGCGCGTATTCGAGAAATTGGAGAACAAGCAACATTTGAAGTCGGAATTCATTCTTTACATCCAGATTTAATTAAGATTTTAGGACGCTTACATTTCAGAACAAGTTATGGTCAAAATGTCTTAAATCACAGTATTGAAGTAGCTAAACTTGCTGGAGTAATGGCGGGAGAACTAGGTGAAGATGTTAACCTAGCTAAACGTGCAGGATTACTTCATGATATGGGGAAAGCACTTGATCATGAAATCGAAGGATCTCATGTTGAGATTGGCGCAGAAATTGCTCAAAAATATAAAGAAAATAATATCGTTATTAATGCAATTGCATCTCATCATGGTGATGTTGAAGCAACATCAACCATTGCTGTATTAGTAGCAGCAGCTGACGCTTTATCAGCTGCAAGACCAGGAGCAAGAAGTGAATCTTTAGAAAATTACATTAGACGTTTAGAAAGACTTGAAAATATCGCTACTGAACATGAAGGCGTTGAACGGAGCTTTGCTATTCAAGCAGGTCGTGAAATTCGTGTAATGGTAAAACCAGACCAAATTGACGATTCACAATCTATTCGTGTAGCACGCGATATTCGTAAACAAATTGAAGAAGAACTACAATATCCGGGACACATTAAAGTTACGGTTATTCGTGAAACTCGTGCTGTAGAGTACGCAAAATAATAAAAAACCAGCAATAATCTTTATTATTGCTGGTTTTTTTATATCTAATAAATATAAATAATATATGCCGTTTATAGAGTAAAGAGTTCCTATCAAACACTAAAAAATAATCATCGCATCAATTTTAATACGATGATTATTTTAGAGATAACTGTTATTTACGTGTTAATTTTTCAATGATTTTTTGATGCTTAGGATATAAGTCTAATAGTTCTTGTTGGTTGAATAGCTTAAAGTCTTCAAATTCAAATCCTGGGGCTACCATGCAACTGACTAAGGCATATCCTTCTTCCACGCTTGAACCAAAAATTACACCTTTTGGAACAACAGCTTGTAAGACTTCACCATCTTTAATATTTTTACCGAGTTTAATTTGTTGATAGGTACCATCGGGGTGAATCATGTGAATAGTTAATGAAGTCCCATCGTGATAATACCAAATTTCATCTGCTGTTAGGCGATGGAAGTTTGATGGGTTATCCTGCTCTAATAAGAATAAAATACTTGTATATAATGCACGTTTATGATTATTGTGATGGATCGTTTGGTCAGATTTTAATACTTCCTTAAAGTAACCACCCTCGATATGGGAAACCATTCCTAATTCTTCAATCCATTCTTGTGCGTTTTTCATATGATGTAACTCCTTTAAAAATTTTAGTGTATTTGTGAGCGATTAGCATAATATTTCCAATCTATATGCCGAGCTTCGCACCAGTTTTGAATATTTGGGGCTAATAGTAGATCGGTTTTTGTTAAGTCTTTGCTATTTCGACAATTTAGTAAACATAAGATGGTTTGTAATTGTTCTTGCCATTCTTTAATGATACGAATTGCTGTTGGGAGGCTATCTTCTTTGTGTATTAATTGTAAAATTGAACCGGATAATCCAACTGCATTAGCTCCCATTGCTAAGCATTTAACCATATCAAATGGTGTTTTTATGCCACCAGAGGCAATGATTTCTGGCCGATTTTGTTTAGGAATGCTGTTGGCTTCAGCAAGAGAAATCAGTGCTGATTGGCCCCAATTTTCTAAGTCTTGATAAGAAATAGTGTTTCTTCTAGCATTTTCTATAGTAATAAAATTAGTTCCACCATTTCCAGCTAGATCTATTATCTGAACTCCTATGGTTTGTAATTGCTTAATTGTTTCACGACTCATGCCAAATCCTACTTCTTTAACAATGACAGGTACTTCTAAATGAGTAACAATTTGTTCGATATTTTTTAGCCAATTAGAAAAATTTCGATCTCCTTCTGGCATGACTAATTCTTGTGCGGTATTAATATGGATTTGCAGAGCATCAGCTTCAATCATATCCACTACTTGTTTAGCATTTTCAAGCGTATGATGAGCCCCTAGATTTGCAAAAATAATGTTGTTTGGTGCTTCTTGACGTAAAATTTTAAAGCTATCAATTGTAGTAGAATCTTTCGTTGCAATACTCATTGAACCGCTTGCTAGAGCAATACCAGTTTCACGAGCTAAAATGGCTAGTCGCTGGTTAATTACTTTTGTTTTTAGACTACCACCAGTCATAGCGTTGATGAAGAAAGGAGTAGTTAGTTTTAAAGATAATATCTTTGTTTCGAGTGAAACTTCTTCAAAAGGCACGTTAGAAAATGAGTGATGCACAAAGCGTGTCTGTGTAAAGTCAGGATGACTAGTTGCTTGATATTGATTTAAGGCATGTAAGAGATGTTCATCTTTACGATTTATTTGCTGAGAGTCTATCATTCATTTATTCCTCCTTGATAGTCTACGATTGGACTGATGGAAATATTTAGAGTTTCAATATTTTCATTGGCCCAATCAGAAATAATGGCTTGACGTTTTTCATTAGAATTCACAAAGCAAATACCACAATCACCACCACCAGCTCCAGAAGATTTTGCTACTGCTTGATGATTATAGCAAATATGACATAATTTCTCTAAAGCAGGTGTTTCTAAAGTGAAATTCATAGTTTGGGCAAATTCTAATAATAATAAACGATTTTGCTCAATAGATGTAGTAATATCTTGTATATCTTTATTATGAGATGCCTGAACAAATTTATTAACAATAGCTTGACTATTTTTTAAAAATAGTTGGTAGTAATCTTTGTGCTGTAACTTTTCTTGTTGTGTATAGGTGACTAAATCATCAGTTGAAGCAGGAGATTTAGTCCAACCAACTAATAACATTAATGGTTTAGGTAATTCTAAATAGTCAATTATCAAACTAGGCCAATCTTTAGAGATTAGTTGCTGAAGTGAATTTTTTTGACTGTTTATGGTCAACCAGTGTTTATCTGGTGAAGCATAATGAATTAATCCTCCAAAACTAGAAGCTGCAATATCACCAAAAGATCCATTACTATTTAAACGTAATTGTGCCAAAACAGCTAATTTATAGACTAATAATGCAGTAGTTGGATAATGATGAAAATTAAGCAACGATTTAATGGTCGCTACAGTAACTGCTCCACTTGAACCTAAACCGTATTTTTTATTTGAATGATTATCATCTAAATCACTAGTAACGAATAGATGATAGTTGTGGAGAGAATACCCTTGTTCTACTAAAAATTCTTCTGTAATTTCGATTGCTGCCATTAATTGAGGATAAGCATGATTTGAAAAACATATTTTTCCATCAATTCTTTCCCAATTAATGGTGACATTAGTTTTTAAAGAGGAATGGATTGTGCCACCATCTATTGAAGATGGGGTAATGGTTACTGTTAAATATTGATTAACTGCAGCTATAATGGCTGAGTTTCCAGCTTCTACAACAGCATATTCTCCTGCTAAAAATAATTTTCCGGGAATTTTATTAGTTACTGAAAAACTCATTTTTCGAAGCCTCCCACTCTGTTTCCGTTAAGCTGATTAAACCTTCGCCTGGTAATGAAGTGATTAAGCGACTTTTATCAAATACTTTACTCAATTCTTCTTTAATGCGCTCCATATCACTTGCATGACATAGAACTTTAACATTTGGACCAGCATCCATGGTCATATAAGCAGGGATGCCTAACTCACGTAAATGTCGGACTTGTTGTTGAGCAAGAATACTTTCTGGTTCAAAATAACAAATCGGTGGGTTAGCTCCTAACATTGTTGCATGCATCTTCATTCCATTTGATTCTGTAATTTCTCCTAATGTATTAAAGTCTTTTTCTTGAATGGCTTGTTTTATCATTAGTAAGTCTGATTTTGCTGTTTCAACCCAAGCAGGATAAAAAGGAGAAGTTGCTACTGTTTGTTCCATTCCTAATCTACTTGAAACAGTTTTCTTTTTATTATTGACAACAATAATAACCATCCCAATATCCCACGAAGCATCATCAATAAAATGAGCTTTACTAGAATTAGTATCATCCTCACTTCCCATATCCCATTCAACAAATCCTCCAAATAAACTACGGGTAGAACTACCACTACCACGTCGGGCATAAGTTGATAATTCTTCTAAAGATAATTGTAATCCACTTGCTAAATTGGTTGCCCCAGCTAAAGCAGCAAAAGCTGAAGCAGAACTTGCTAGACCAGCAGCGGTCGGTACAAAGTTGAAACTTTCAACCTTTGCATAACGATATTTAGGCATATGCTTACGGAATAAATCTAAAAAAGCCCCAACTTTTATTGTCTCTTCTGGTGATTGAACTTCACCATTCAATAAAAAACTATCAGACGTAAAACAGTCATCAAAAGTTACTTTCGTATCCGTATAAAAAGCGTCTAAAGTTAATGATAAACTACTATTCATTGGTAAAAATAATTCTTTATTACGTTTACCCCAATATTTAATGAGCGCAATATTGGTATGTGCGCGTGCTATTCCAATTGATTTCATTGATTATTCTCCTAAATGTTGTTGCCAAATATGAATGGCACCTTGTTTTTTTAATGCTTCTTCTATTTTTTGTGCGCTAGCTTCGTCTTTCGCTAATGCAATCATACAGCCACCTAAACCACCACCAGTTAGTTTGGCTCCTAAAGCCCCAGCCGTTCGAGCTGTAGATACTAAGTGATCTAACTCTTGATTTGAAACAGATAGTGCTTGTAAATGAGTATGTGCATGATTCATTAATTCACCCATTCGTAAGCAATTTTGTGTTTGTAGAATGGTTTTAGCCTCTAAAGCTAATTCGCCTAATACTTCAATTGAGTGAAGTGCATTTTCCCCTTCACTTGTATTACTTGTCAGTAAATTTTTAACCTTTGTAACAGCTTGTAAAGTATGACCAGTATGTCCGGTATCTGCTACGATTAAAATAGCTTTCATCTTAATTTCAAATGGTATAATAGGGTGGTATTTTTTAAAAATAATGGGGTGAGATCCGCTTGTTGTAGCTGTATCAACTCCACTAGGATTACCATGTGCAATTGTTTCACTAGCTTGGACAATTTCCCATAAAGTTTCGTAACGTAAAGGTACTTGATAATAATCAAATAAAGCACGAACGACTGCAACACTAACAGCTGCACTTGATCCCATTCCACGTTCAGCAGGAATAGTTGAATCAATTTTAATCGTTAAATGGGGACTATGTGTAAAGGGAACCTCAGAGTGCACTAATTGATTATTCTTTAAAGCCTTAATCCAAAAGGTCTTTTCAAATTGTTCAGAAATACCATGTTCATTAATTTTTTCTAAAGCAAAATAAATAGTGTGTTTTAAGCTATCTAGAACTTCTGGCATCTTTGTATATAAACCACGATAAAAGTCACAATGGACATTTAAAGGATCACTACTTTCAAAAATTTTAGCAGTGACTTTTACTCCTGAAAAAGGCATAGCAATTGCTGGCTTTTGGTAGACTACTGAATGTTCACCCATTAAGATAATCTTACCATTTGCTTCACCAAAACCAGTTCTATTTTGGTGAATAGTTGTTATATTTTTCATAATCATTCCTCTATCTTTAGTTTTAAAATTACAAAAATGTAAAATTACTCATTCTTATTTTACTAAAAAGCTGTTAAAAAGGGAAATTATGGGAGAAAAAATTTAAAAAACTTTATGATAGTAATGTTAGGATAGCTAAAAAAGTTTGTGGTACAATAGAAAAAGGAAATAAGGAGGAAGAAATTTGGACGACAAACAAACATATTATAAGATTGAACGAGAAACATTGAAGACTTATCAATTGACTAATTCCTTACATATGACAAACCAAGAATTACAATCATTAAAAGCATTAAATGATAGAGTGTCACTACGAGATGTAGAAGAAGTATATGTGCCACTTTTAAAGATATTTGATATATATTATCAACAACACAGTGAATTACATCAAAAAAAACAAGCTATATTTCAAAAAACACAACAAACCATTCCATTCATTATAGGTATTTCAGGAAGTGTAGCGGTTGGTAAAAGTACTACAGCTCGTTTATTTCAGACATTATTAGAACAAAAATATCCGACTAAAAAAATTGAATTAATGACAACAGATGGTTTTTTATATTCAACAAAAGTTTTAAAAGAAAAAGGAATCTTAGATAAAAAGGGATTTCCAGAAAGTTATGATATGAAACGCCTAATTGATTTTTTAATTAGTGTCAAAACAGAAAGTAAACCTGTTAGTGCACCAATTTATTCACATGAAATTTATGATATTTTACCCAATATGACTCAAACCATCACTTCACCTGATATATTGATTGTTGAAGGAATTAATGTTTTGCAATTACCTCCAAACTGGGATGTTTATGTAAGTGATTTCTTTGATTGGTCAATTTATGTTGATGCAGAAGATAAAAATATTGAACAATGGTTTATAGAAAGATTTGAATTAATTTTAGACAAAGCTAAATTCCAACCTGAAAACTATTATTACACATTAGCAAACGGTGACCGTCAAAAGGCAATTGAGATGGCAAAAAATGTTTGGAAATCTATCAATTTAAAA